>Ga0209828_1000063_pt1 | contig 84374 bp, 76 predicted proteins | sample MaitaG_FD_187429 | JGI IMG/M metagenome (GOLD analysis project Ga0209828, IMG submission 187429) | Marine algal microbial communities from Maine, USA - Maine_Asex2 metaG (SPAdes) (version 2) | ecosystem: Host-associated > Algae > Red algae > Unclassified | place: Maine, USA | collected 2015-01-05
GCTCTGCATTTGAGGATCTTGATTTTTTCTTTCTTTTTTATCAAAAAAAAGAAATACGTATATCGATAAGAATACCTTTCAACTAAATGTTTTTCTAAAAGAGAAGGTTACTCTATCAAGAGCGCGCTATTTTACCAAGAAATGGAATTCGCGAAGAAGCGAGAGAGCGAAGGAGCGATTTTACTTTCATAATCGTATAGCCTAAGTCTCTACGATCATGGAAATAGTACCCAGCCATCAACAATTTATCTTTGCAGATAGCAAAACACGTTAAACAAATCACAATCGCGCAATCGCTCCTTCGCGATATCGCTCATTCCATTCTTCAGATATCGAGAGATCGGGAGATCTAGCGGAGCTATTATGGAGAGATTGAGAGGGTGGCGTGTACAGGATTGGTCACAAAAGTAAGAGACATAAAAGCACTTCGAGTTAAATAATCTGACAACTGTTTTTAGGGGATGTCCGAACCCGCTGCTCTCTCGATATCTCGCACTCTCGAGATCCCGAAATCTTGATTGTCGAAACTCATTTAATAATTAATAATTATTCAATTTTGTCTCTTGGCGGGCAGCATTGATCCTCACAAGTGGGAGCGGGAGCCAGCATTCGCGCTCTGCATTTGAGCATCTTGATTTTTTCTTTCCTTTTTATCAAGAAAAAAGAAATACGTATATCGATAAAAATACCTTTCAACTAAATGTTTTTCTAAAAGAGAAAGTTACTCTATCAAGACAGCACCTTTTGATCAAGAAATGGAATTCTCGAAGAAGCGTGAGAGCGAAAGAGCGGATTTACTTTCATAATCGTATAGCTTAAGTCTCTACGATCATGGAAATAGTACCCAGCCATCAACAAATTATATTTGCAGATAGCCAAAACACATTTAACAAATCCCAATCGCGATATCGCTCCTTCCTTCCTTTTATTAAATCAAACCCGCCGCTCTCTCGATATCTCGCACTCTCGGGATCCCGAAATCTTGATTGTCGATTACTCATTAATAAACAATAATTATTCAATTTTGTCTCATGGCGGGCAGCATTGATCCTCACAAGCGGGAGCGGGAGCCAGCATTCGCGCTCTGCATTTGAGGATCTTGATTTTTTCTTTCTTTTTTATCAAGAAAAAAGAAATACGTATATCGATAAGAATACCTTTCAACTAAATGTTTTTCTAAAAGAGAAAGTTACTCTATCAATACAGCACCTTTTGATCAAGAAATGGAATTTTCGAAGAAGCGTGAGAGCGAAGGAGCGATTTTACTTTCATAATCGTATAGCCTAAGTCTCTACGATCATGGAAATAGTACTCAGCCATCAACAATTTATCTGACAACTGTTTTTAGGGGTTGACCGAACACGCCGTTCTCTCGATATCTCGCACTCTCGAGATCCCGAAATCTTGATTGTCGATACTCATTAATAATCAATAATTATTCAATTTTATCTCTTGGCGGGCAGCATTGATCCTCACAAGCGGGAGCGGGAGCCAGCATTCGTGTTCTGCATTTGATGATCTTGATTTTTTCTTTCTTTTTTATCAAGCAAGAAAAAAGAAATACGTATATCGATAAAAATACCTTTTCAACTAAATCAAAAAAAAAGCACCACTACAAATGGTGCATTTTAAAAAAGAGTTTAATCTTATGCAGACAGATCTCCACTTTATAGAGCTTCTACAGGGAAATTAATTTTTATAGAAGAAACTTGAGAAAACAAAAACCTAAGCCTGCGCAGTAGGCGTAAAATTCATTGTAGGAAAAGGGTTCTGCTCTTTGTCACTAATAGAACCGTGCTGTGCTTCAAATTTTTTGACATTATCAGCAAGTGCTTTCATAAGACGCTTAGCGTGTTCAGGAGTCAATATGATACGCGATTTTACTTTCGCTTTTGCAACATTCGGGACGAGCCTCACGAAGTCCACCACAAATTCAGAGTGTGAATGTGATATGATTGCAAGATTTGAATACGTACCTTCTGCTATATTTTCAGGTAGTTCAATATTTATTTGTTTGCCCTTTTGCTTTTTCTCTTCAGCCATTTTTGTAAATTTTACACAAAAGTAGTACTAAATGGTAGATAATGCAGACTATTTCGAAACAAACCGCCAAGGATGGAATGCGAGGACAGAATTGCATAAAGAATCTGATTTCTATGATCTTAAGTCATTTAAAGCGGGAAAATCATCCCTCTTTAAGATTGTAGACGGTTTGCTTTCTGACATTGAGGATAAATCGCTTTTACATTTGCAATGCCATTTTGGAATGGATACCCTGTCTCTGGCTAGAAAAGGAGCAAAGGTTACTGGGATTGATATTTCGGATAACAGCATCGATACTGCAAATGAGCTTAGTAAAGAACTTAATATTCCAGCAAGATTTATCCGCTCTAATGTGCTCGATTTAGAGCAAGTATTGGGAGCAGAACAATTTGATCTTGCATTTACTTCCTACGGGACAATAGTTTGGTTGCCAGACCTTACAGAATGGGCTAGATTGATTTATAAATATTTAAAACCTGGTGGTGTGTTTACCATAGTCGACTTCCATCCCGCACTAGATATGTTTAATTGGGAAAAGGAAAAATTAGAATACAGCTATTTTAACAATGGCGTGTACGAAGAGACATTGGAAAATACCTATACAGACACTAAGGACAATTTGAATAAGTTAAACATAAAAGAATACTTCTGGATCCATAGTCTTTCTGAAATTATAAGCGCCTTGATAGGACAAGGTTTGCAACTTACACATTTCCAAGAATACGATTATAGCCCGTTTAATTGTTTTGAGAATATGAAACTGAGAGCAGAAAACGAATACATTTGGGGCACCCATGGAATTGCATTTCCACATGTTTTTAGTATCCAATGCACTAAAGCTTAGCAGATTATATATTGTTAATATGTGTATAAATATATCGTATCTTACTGATATTTAAATAATTATATATATCATTTAATCGTAATAAGAATTGCTCTAGTACAATAAAATTTTATATTTGTTATACGAGAGTAAGAAACTGTAGGGCTATTTTTCCAAAACCGATTTTTATCCATGAGTAACGCACAGGAAAGCAATAACCGTATTTCCGCTGAAAGGCTCTTATCCTATTTTGGCCATAGAGAAAGCTTAGTGCTTTTAGCAATTATCGCTTTCGGGATATTGGGATCCATTCTATGCTTCTCGAGCGCATTGACAAAAACAAGTTATAGTTCCCATAACTTACATTTGTTTGAAGACGCACTAGTGAATACTCCAAAAGAGAATCCCATGCAGGTACAGGGCAAAAAACGGGTAGGAGAGAAGCTAGCTTTTGAAATAGACCACTCCGCATTAGACACACCACTGTATATCGATTATGGGGACGGCGAAATTAAACGCGTTTACAAAACCCAAAAAGTGTATTACAATTACTCATTCCCAGGTGATTATTATTTGAACTTATTTACCGTAGAAAATAATCAAAAAAGAGTCATTTCCTCAGAAAAGATTAAGATCGCTCCTAACAACAATCAACTTAGTATTTTAAAATAAGTGGAATTGTTCTCCCCTTTCTTTCAGTAAGACAGATATATTTTCGCTAATTTAGTAAGACGATGCTGGAGAAAATTAGAAATATTATCGAACGCTACAGCTTTGGGATATGCTCAACTCTCGCTCACAAGATGGGCCTTAAGACAGGTATTGTACGTATGTACTTTATCTATCTGTCCTTTATCACCATGGGTTCTCCTCTCGTGATATACCTAATCGCAGCATTTTGGATAAATATCAAGACCTACTTGCGTAGAGGAAAAAACATAGTCTTCGAGTAATCACAAATCCCTTAGAAATGCCTAATAGTTTACACTTTTGGACCTATAGAGTGCATTTGTAGACGAAACGTTATTGCTTGTAGCAGTATACCGCCAAGGATTAATCTAAATTTGACTTAACATTTCGCTGGTAATGGAATGAATGATACTGAAAAATTTATGAGTCGGACGTGAGAAACCCGGCTCTTTTTTATTTTAAGCCCCTTCCAATTATTATCGAGTATCTACCCCGCTGTTTTAAGCTTGTAGCTTAAAACCCAATCCTACCTCTATACTTCAGCGTTAGCATTTCCTGATTTTTCATTTTTAGAAGTAGAACACGTAGAAGTACGTATGAATTAGTAAACGATAAAAATTAATTTTGCTGTATCTGGTCATATAGATCGATTAGATAAATAAAAAAATAATTCTAAAACTAAAAATTCAGTTATGAAAACAACTTCTACTTTCGTAATGGCTATCGCCATATGCCTATTTTTTTTAACCCCCCAATTTTTAAACGCCCAGTGCTCAGGAAACGTAACGCTCAGTACCCAGGCTCAAGTAAATGCATTTACCTGTACCTCCTTTACCGGCACGCTCATTATCGAAGATGATAATGATGGTGTCGATGATATTGTAGATCTCGATCCTATTAATTTAAATGGGATGAATACTGGAAATAATTCTTTTGTCACTGGAGATCTTATCGTAAGAAATTGTAATAATCTTTCCAATATTGGTGGACTGGATGGGATTATCGAGATACAAGGAGATTTCATACAGGAAGATAATTTGGGAATAAATGCACCAGTACCATTTTCATTTTCGTTAACAGAAATTGGAGGGAGCTTTATCTTTAGAAACAATCCAAATGCAGCCGATGTTAATTATTTATTTGCAATTCAGGATATCGGAGGATCTGTAATTATCGAAAATAATGCTTCGATGACTTTTGTTCAAAGTTTTAATACGACTACTTCTATCGGTGGTAATTTAATACTGAAAGATAATGCCTCCTTAATTAATTTGAACGGACTTTTTTTAGATGCTCTCCAAACCATAGGTGGTAGCTTAATATTAGAAAATAATGATGCTTTAGCTTCATGGATTGGGATTCCTACTTTGACATCTGTAGCATCAATACGTGTCGATGAAAATGACAATTTAGCTGTTTTACAAGGATTTGGTTCATTGACCACATTCACGGATAATAACCCTCTATTTTGGGTAAGAGAAAACAATAACCTAACTGAAATAAAGGACTTTGATAACTTGACAAACATAGATGGTGGTGGTTCACTATTTATTGAAAATAATTCAAATTTAGTATCAGTCAATGATTTTAATAATTTGTCAGATGTACACACTTTGCATTTTCAAGCTAACGTATCATTAACAAATATGCCAACATTTCCAAGTGTTACAAATGTTTCGGGAAATTTTCTTCTTAATTATAATAGTGCAATAAGCGATTATCCTGAATACAATAACATTACATCTATTGATGGCAATTTATCCATTCAGGATGGATTAGATACTGAACTAAGTGGATTTTCTGGATTGTCTTCTGTAGGTGGTAATTTTACTATCGAGGACATGGCTAATCTGACATCTGTTACGGCTTTTTCTAATTTAGGATCTATAGGTGGAATTTTTTTCTTAATAAATAATTCTAGTTTAGGAGATTGCTGCTGGGCTTTACCGATTATAGATGTAACGTCTGGAACTATAAATATTTTTGGAAACGCTACTGGCTGTGAGTCGCAGTCTGCTATCGGTGGAGCGGCACCAGATCTCACTTGTGTGGCCGATTTTTCTGTAGATGTAGCGCCAGGTACCTGTTCAGCTGATGTGACCATGACAGACCCTACTCCAATTGACGACTGCGATGCTTTAACGAGCTTTACCATAGACCTAGTCGATGCAAATGGTACAGTAATATATAATGCCATCAATGCTGTTCCTGGTCTTGTAGAAACATTGACCTTACCTGCAGGAGAAAATATATATACCTATACAGCAACGGATGAAAATGGAAATGTAAGTACGTGCGAGACCGTAGTCACTGTAATAGATGTCGAAGCACCTGTACTCTCACCTGTGCCAGCTAACGTAACTATATTCTGTAACGATGTAGCACCAGTTCCTCCAGTATTAACAGCTGCAGATCAATGCGCAGGAGATATTTCTGCAGATATTGTGATAACAGAGAATAGTATCTTAGGCAATTGCCAAAACGGAACCATACAAGAAGAAAAAACCTATACCTATACAATCGATGATGGGAATGGAAACGTAAATACTGCAACATGGACATTATTTATTCAAAATGATTTTGAAGTAGACCTGGGTCCAGATTTAGCTGTTTGCGACCAGTCTAATTTGCTTTTAGATGCAGGAGCCGGAAGTTCATATGTATGGTCTACAGGAGAGACAACACAAACGATTACCGTTTTTAATACAGGGACCTATTCAGTAGAAGTTGTCTCCAATAATGGTTGCTGTGAAGCAGATGATATTGAAGTATTTTTTGGTACAGCTCCGAATGCCTCCGCTATTGGTGCTGAGTTAGATTGTACTGGGCTTGATGTGCAATTGACAGGAAACTCTGTTACAGCAAACGTGGATTTCTCTTGGATAGGTCCAGGTGGATTTACAAGTAATGATCAAGATCCTCTAGTATCAGAGGTAGGAACTTATACCCTTACCGTAACGGATGCCAATGGTTGTACTGCTACTGCAACAGCAGAGGTAACAGCTAATACGGATGTGCCAGATATAACAGTCGAGGGGGGAATGATAAGTTGCGCAGTGACTTCTGTAGAATTGATGAGTAATTCTAGTGTAACAGGTGTAAGTTATGCATGGACAGGACCAGCAGGATTTATGAGTGCTGATCAGAATCCTACTGTGTCTACGACAGGAACTTACACGGTTATAGCAACTGCTCCCAATGGATGTGTAGCAGAAGCTTCCGTAGAGGTATTAGACAACACAGCAGAGCCTAGTGCAACAACAACAGCAGATCAATTAACCTGCGGAGATATGACAACTCAAATTATGACTGCGCCTTCAGCAGATGTAGTCAGTTTTTCTTGGACAGGTCCCAATGGATTTAGTTCTACAGATGAAGATCCTATCGTATCAGAAGTTGGTACATATACATTGGAAATAATAGCAGGAAATGGCTGTACAGCTACAACTACTATCATGGTTGATGGAGATTTTTCAGCACCGAATGCCTCAGCATTTGGTGGCGTAATAGATTGTATGTCCACTCAAACTCAACTTATGGGGAATTCTACGACACCAGATGTAAGCTACGCTTGGGTTGGCCCTAATGGCTTTACTTCTATTTTGCAGAATCCTTCGGTTACGGATGCAGGAACCTATACACTCACAGTTACAGCTCTTAACGGTTGTGCAACTTCTTCAACAGCAGAAGTGACATTGGACGAAGCCTTACCGCAGATTACTGGAGTGGGAGGCGTAATAGATTGTAATACTGACTTCGTACAGATGATGGGTTCTTCTACTACAAGTGGCGTTGTACTCAGTTGGACTGGTCCTAACGGATTTACATCCAATGATATGAATCCTACTGTTAATACACCTGGAACGTATGTATTGACCGTAGCAGCTGCGAATGGTTGTTCGGTTACGCAAAATGTTTTAGTGGAAGATGATACAGAAGAACCAGAGGTCACTCTTGCTCTTGGAGATGCAAATTGTGACAACGGAACTAGACAAATTGTAGCAGACAGCGATGTAGCCGGATTGACAGGTACTTGGACTGGTCCTAATGGTTTTTCTTCCAATAACCTATCACCCTTTATTTCAGAAGCGGGAACATATACCTTAACTACCGCACCTGCAAATGGATGCAACAGCACACATACTATCGAGATGACAGAAGATGTGACGTACACTTCTAATATTACAACAAGTACAAATCCTACAGGATCTGCAACGATTACTATCGAAGGAGGAACAGGACCTTTTACAATCCTATGGGATAACGGGCAATCAGGAGAAATGGCTACGGACTTAAGTCCAGGTGATCATACCGTTACCGTTACGGATGGTTTAGGATGTGAGCAAACGTTCGAGTTTATCATAGATGATAGTACGTCTACATTTGAAGAGAAATGGAAAAATGATATCAATGTATATCCGAACCCTGCGGACGACCAATTAAATATTGAGTTAAGCGAGAATGTTGAGTTTTTCCACTCAGTAGAAATTTTCAATATTCATGGCAAACGCGTAAAAACCATTGTATTGAACCCATCCATGGAAGTAATAAATATCTCCGTTAGCGAATGGACTTCAGGAATTTATTTGGCAACGTTACATGCAGAATCATCATCCTACACAACACGTTTTATAGTGAACTAAAATTTAACTGATTTAGAATAGTTTATTAGGTGCTCCGCAATATTGCGAAGCACCTTTTTTTATAAATTATAAACTATGTACCAAAGAATGCATTCACTTACCCCGCTGTTTTAAGCTTGTATCTTAAAACCCAATCCTACTAATCCTACTAACCCTACTAATCCTTCAAATCCTTTTAATCCTGTTCAAACAATAGCAATCATCCTTTTAGCTATAAAGTCGTAAACGAACAAAACATATCCTCCAACTAGAGAAGTCGGCAAAATTATGTCTGCTTTCGGACAGTTAAAATTCGGGTATAGAGCTTTTGTAATACTCCTCGATATTACATGTAGGATTATGCTCCACTCAAGTACTCTATCTTTGATTTATTATTTCGCTGGTAATGGAATAAAACATGGATTCAAGAAAAAAGAGTCAGTCTCAAGGGATTGACTCTTTTTTCATTTAACAGTATGTGAGAAATTCTCGATTATATACTGTCCACAAATTCTGCCAATCCTTCAAATCCTTTTAATCCTGTTCAAACACTAACCATCACGATATCAGGGCATCAAATCATTAAAGAGTAAACACACTATTCCCTTCATTATTAATTATTCCCATTCATTATCAATTACCTCCCTAGTCTAATATCCCGCCTCTAACGTCTTTTTCCGCCATTGTCCATTACAATTCCGTCTCCCACACTACCAATTAACCCAGATATAGACCATTTGTAGGACACCTTAGAGTTCATGTAGGATTTTTACACCCTAAACCCACCTATATTTGAATTGCATTTCGCTGGTAATGGAATGAATGATACTGGAAATATAAACGAGCAGGATTTCTCACGTCCTGCTCTTTTTTATTTAAGTAATACATCTAGATCTTATGAAATCTAATATCTCATATACAGCATCTTTTTCTTATCTCCTGCTCACTGCGTAAAACTATACTCAATAATGTTACATCCCATCCTGAGTGCCTGAAGCCTCTTCTCTTCAGAATCCTTATGTACTTCTGCATCTTCCCATCCATCTCCAATATCTGATTCATACGTATAAAAGCAAATAAGTCTGCCTTCCCAAATAAGACCAAAACCTTGTGCAGCTTTGTCATCATGTTTGTGGATTTTTGGAGGACCATTTTTAAATGTAAACTTCCCGTTGTAAATCGGATGGTCAAATGGTAACTCGACAAATTCTAGCTCAGGAAATACCTTCTTCAGAGATGGTCTGACAAACACATCCATGCCGTAGTTGTCATCAATGTGTAGAAAACCACCACTCATTAAATAGGTCCTTAAGTTTTCTGCTTCCGCATCTGAAAATACAACATTGCCATGGCCTGTCATATGCAGAAACGGATGATTAAATATTTCTATACTCCCAACTTCTACCGTCTCATACTTTGGATCAAAATCCGTTCCTATAGTTTCGTTACAGAATATTGCCAAATTCTTTAAAGCAGTAGGATTGGAGTACCAATCACCACCACCACTATATTTTAATAAACCTAACTGCAGCTTAGGAGCTGAGTTAAAACCAGTAGCAAGAATAAGCACTAAAAATATTATAACTCTCATACGTTCTTTTCAATAGTAAAAATAACATTCTCTTTTTAAGCACATATAAATGTACTCGCAACAATTCCAGCTGTTTCTGTTCTTAATCTGCTTTTGCTCAAGTTCACTTGTGTAAAACCACTTTCGCTGGCAAGAATAAGTTCTTCATCAGTAAAATCACCTTCTGGTCCTATAACGACAAGTTTCTCTGATTCATTCCCTATAGTGGAAAATAGATCGGGATTATCAGGCTTATAATGCCCTATAAATTTCTCTATAGGTGAGCCTTTTAATTGCTTCGTAAAATTCTTGAATGTTTGTAATGGATGTAGAATAGGCAAATGATAATTTACAGATTGTTTTGCTGCACTCAATAGAATCTTTTCTAAACGTGGAGCCTTCAATATCTTCCGTTCAGATCGGGCACAAAGAATTGGATAAATGTTGTTAATTCCTATTTCTGTCGCCTTTTCTAGAAAAAACTCAAATCTATTCATATTCTTAGTGGGGCAGATAGCGATACCTAAATGCAATCTTACATCAAATATTTCAGACGTTTCTATTTGGATAGATGTCGTATTCTTAGTTTGAGAAAGCACAATCCCTGTCGCAAATAGCCCTTTACCATCTATTATATTGACTTGGTCACCTGGTTTCTTTCTAAGCACAACATTACAATGTTTGCTTTCTGATGCGTGCAGAGTAGCAATATCTCCTAATATGTCCGTTGTGTAGAATACTATCATAAATCCTTCAATATTGATAATTTATTGCATATCACAAACTCAGTTGTATTGTATATAGTACATTTGCAAACTTATGGAACTTAATATACAATCCACTGTTAGTAAATAGACATAATTAAAATAGTCAGATGGGAACCTTAATTACTGTATCTCAATTATTACTGAGCCTTTCTATACTTGTGATTTTGCATGAATGGGGGCATTTTTATGCCGCTAGAACATTCAAAACCAAAGTAGAAAAGTTCTACCTCTTCTTCAATCCAGGCTTTTCCTTGTTTAAAAAGCAAATTGGAGAAACCGAATACGGTATTGGATGGCTCCCTTTAGGGGGCTATGTCAAGATTGCAGGGATGATAGATGAGAGCATGGACAAGGAGCAGATGGAAGGGCCACCACAACCCTGGGAATTCAGATCCAAGCCGGCATGGCAAAGACTTATAATTATGTTAGGTGGAGTAATCGTAAATTTTATTCTTGGATATTTAATATTTGTAGTTCTGCTGTGGCATTATGGCGATAAATACTATCCAAACGAAAATATAAAATATGGAATGCATATCACAGATAGCGTTGGTTATGATATGGGATTTAAAAACGGTGACAAAATAAAATCTATAGATGGTGTTCCATATGAGCGATTTGATGCAGGTAGACTAGTGCGAGCAATTGCAATAGATGATGCAAAAACGGTACAGGTCAATAGAGGAGGACAAGAGATAAACTTAGACATTGATGAAAAGTATATCGGTGAACTTACGAAGTATGGACAAGGTCCTATCTTTGGTCCACGTGTGCCTTTTAAACTGGGGGTTGTAACGGAAGGAGGCAATGCAAATAAAGCAGGCCTTAAAGTAGGTGATAAAATAACAGCTGTCAATGGGATGCCTCTCATGTTTTATGATGAGTTTGTTGACAAGGTGAAAGGACTGGCAAACATCACTGCCAATATAGAAATAGAAAGAGACGGTTCACGCCAAACAATACCTGTTACGTTTAATGAAAACGGATTGATTGGAGTCCAACCTAGTGGTGACTTCGATTTCCTAATACAAGAACGAACGAAATACAGTATAATAGAAGCCCTCCCTGCTGCTTTCACTAAGAGTGTAAATTTCTTAGGAACGCAAATAAAAGCCTTTGGACAAATGTTTAAAGGGAAAATGAAAATGAAAGAAAGTGTAGGAGGACCAATCGCTATCGGTGGTATGTTTGGTAATACTTGGGAGTGGGAACGCTTTTGGAATATCACTGCTGTACTGTCATTAATACTAGGATTTATGAACTTGCTACCGATTCCAGCATTGGACGGAGGGCATGTGGTATTCCTTCTCTGGGAAATAATCACAGGTGTTAAACCAAGTGATAAATTCATGGAGTATACGACCTTCGCAGGCTTTATTATTTTAATGGGTCTTATGGTATTAATATTTGGAATAGATATAATGCGATTGATTAATAAGTAATGAATAGCTTTTTTGATTTTTTTGATTTAGAACCTACATTCGCACTTGATAATGCGGTTCTCAAAAAAGTATACTTACTCAAAAGTAGGACCTACCATCCTGATTATTTTACACAGGCAACGGAGATAGAAAAGAACAACGCGCTTGAGATGACAACGCGGAATAACGAAGCATATAAAGTGCTTTCTGATCCTATGAAAAGGCTTGAACACATTCTGAGATTACATGGAGTATTAGGAGAAGCTTCTGAAGACAAAATGGATCCAGCGTTCCTCATGGAAATGATGGACATTAATGAGAAGATAATGGAAATGCAGATGGAAGGAAAAACTGAGCTGGTGGAACAAATCCGTCAGGAAATTCAATCTAAGTCAGAAAAAATGGATACAGAGGCTAAATCCCTCAAAGATGCCTTCGACCAATCCAAAGAAATAGAGCATTTACAAAGCTTAAAATCTTACTATTTCAAGAAGAAATACCTGGCAAGAATTACAGAGCAGTTGGAAGGTGCACAACCTGACATATAATTTCTATCAAAAAGCGGCTCATTAAGCACTTAATTATTAATTTTGGCCTCCATTCTATGCCGAAGTGGTGGAATTGGTAGACACGCTGGATTCAAAATCCAGTGCATTCACGTGCGTGTGGGTTCGAGTCCCACCTTCGGTACAAATTTTTTCTTATAGACATTACCCCATTGGGAAGATCTCAATACAGTATCCTAACTCCGCAGAAAACACCAATCTCATTCTGTGCCTCAAAGCTAAAAGGCGCTATGTTTAGATATCTCGGTTCAATAAAGCTATGCAACTGACTGCGCATACTTATTTCCACACCAACACCCCCATAATAAGCCATATTATATTCGTCTCTGGTAAACGATTTAAATTCTAAAAACCCACCACCCAAATAGGCATACGGCCTAAACTTGCTTTGTGGCTGATTGAGATAATAGAGCGCATGAAGACTAACATGATGTGTTAAACCTGTCGTATTTTGATCGTCCTCTTGTTGGCCCACAACGTACTCCAGCACATATCCCCACTTGTAGTTATTTCGTTTTCCTAGGCGGGTTCCATACATCATGACCGATCTATAAGGAATATGTTCTACGAATAAGTAAGGCCCTAATAGAAAATCTGTAAACCATTCTGATCCTGGATTATAGGTGGGCTCAGGTACAGACGGTGTTTGTGTATGCAGAAAATTAGCTATAAAAAGTAGAACTGCAATCAGTGTATATTTCTTAAGTATGTGCATGAGTATAAATATTATGTATTATTCAAAATCTTTAATATATAATATAAGTATAAGCTTATATAATGCAAAACAAAAAACTAGTTTCTACCAAGAAAACTTTTGGAAAGTCATGCAAGTAAAACAAGCGTAAGTAATTTAGAGAAAATAATTTGTTTACTTCAATAGAAATTTTGACATAAAGGAGTGAAATCAAATAATTCACTTAACCACTACTCAATGAAAAGAACATGTTTCGAATGCCAGTCCCTTATAATTGGGAGAACTGACAAAAAATTTTGCAGCATTGATTGCAAAAGTAGCTATCATAATAATCGGAATAGAGTTGCAAATAGCTCCATTAGAAGAGTCAACAATACTCTTAGAAAGAATCGAAGAATTCTCAAACAGTGTATAGATAAAAATCGTACAAGTGTACATCGACATAAACTTATTGCAGTGGGTTTTTCGTTTGAGTATTTTACAGGACAATGTCAGTGGAATAGGAAAACACTTTGTCAGATATATGAATATGCATACGTATTCGAAAATGACGAAAATATCTCAATCTACAAAGTAAGTGAAAAACCTGTGGAGCTAGTCAGAGGGAATCAAGAGAACATTGTTTTTTTCCAAAAAAAGAGACAAGTCAATTAAAATGTATCGCATTCTTAGTTTTTTAAAGTCTTAGATAATTTCTGCTCATATTTTCCTTATCTTTCGGTTCTAATTTAGTAAGCAACAAAGTATATTATAACGATAGTGCAATAATCTCTAAACGCGTTACAATATTCTTATAAAACAATTTAAAATGGCATTCGAGATAGAAGGAGCTGTACACAAAATTTTCGAGACAGAAAGTAAATCAGAAAAATTTCAAGCAAGAGAATTTGTTATAAAAACAGAAGGAACGTACCCTCAGTTTGTGAAATTTCAACTTACGCAAGATAGATGTGATCTTATCAATGGATACAATGAAGGCGAGCAAATAAAAGTCTACTTTGACCTTAGAGGAAGAGAATGGAACGAAAAATTCTTTACAAATCTAAATGCTTGGAAAATAGAAAAATCAAGCACTGCAGTAGCAGAAGCACCACCACAAGAAAATTCAGATTTCCCGACTGCAGAGAATGCTCCAAATCAAATGAAAGCAGAAGACTTTGATGATCTTCCTTTTTAACACATCCATAAGATACAAGTAGCGAATAAATTCAGTCTAATAAATACTATGCGCTTCTACTTTTCATTGTTTATAAGCCTTTTTCTACTTGTCCAGTTGGGCGCACAATCTGCATTATCTTCATTTAACACCTACTATGACGATAGCTTTACAGAGTGGGAAGTATATAATGAAGAAGAACAAGTAGGCACCATTGAAATGAAATGGAAGCACAGGAATGATTGGAGTGAATGGAATATAGCAGTAGGGGAGTTGTATGGAAACATAAAAATGAAATGGGACAATAACCCCAACCAATGGGAGGTGCGTTTAAATAATGAGATCATTGATATCAAAACTGTCTATCCTAACGATTTTTCTGAATGGAGAATTAACGATGGCACTAAAGAGCTCAGACTAAGATCTAAGTTTAAAAACACCTCTGACGAATGGACAGTGGATCATAAAACATATGGCTTTATGGACATATTTACCGCCTGGGATGGAGACCCAAGGGACTGGAATATAGAGGATGGATTAACAAACTCTATAGGACCCGAAATAAAAATAGCAATGATTTTCATAGCTATCCTGCATAGTTCTCCTAAATTCTAAGCAACTTCTATTTCTTCTAGAGCAGCTAAGATTTGTTCTCCATGGTCTTTTGTCTTTACCTTATCTATAATGTGTGTAACTACTCCTTCTTCGTTCACAATCAAAGTAGTTCTATAAACGCCTACAATCTCTTTACCCATAAATTGCTTCGGACCCCATAAGCCAAATTTATTGATTGTTTCTTTCTCAGGGTCAGCCAACAGGTCATACTGAAATTCATATTTTTCAATGAATTTTCTATGCTTTGATGCTTTATCCGGACTGATCCCATACACTTCAAATCCCTTCTTCTTGATCTTTTTGTAATTGTCTCTGACACTACAAGCTTCTTTTGTACAACCTGGGGAGTCATCTTTAGGATAAAAGAACAGAACAAACTTTTTGCCTAGCAAAGTTTCTTGCGTGACCAAAGTTTCATCTTGATTCTGGAGAGAAAAGTTAGGGACTTTTTGACCAATCTTGATCTTCATAACGTAGTGTGTTTCCCAATAAACCACGATTGAAAGAAATTGTTTAAGAAAAAGCGCTCAAAAGATAAACAAACCGGCTATTTCACGGAAAAATTAGTAGAATAACGCTGGGTATTGCCCAAATTGTCCGCTGCAGTTACTAAAATACTATGTTGGCCTTTGGAAAGACGTGCTTCCACGGGCACACGAATTCTATTTTTCTTCTTGTCAAAATAATGTAATGTCCACTCGGAATCAATATAAACATGAATAGAAACATCACTGGCCGATCCAAGCACTTCTATATTATCCTTGATAGTGAAATCAATCAAATCTTCATGCTTATAACTTTTGTTTTTAGATACCTTACTGATAGTAGGAGGAATTGTGTCTATGTCTATCTTAAAGGATCCAAACCTGTTTGTTTTTGCTATTAATACATTGTTCTCGACTTTTCCTCCAAAGGATTTGAAACCCTTACCATTTTTGAATAATAAACATACCTTATCAGCTGGAAGGTTTGGAACCCCACTTAAATCATAACGAATTGTATAATATCTATGGCAAGGAATTGTTTTATCTCCAACCGTAAATGTATTTCCTTCTTGACTAAATTGGAATAAGTGGTTTCTGTACAAACTAGATTCTGGTAATTCTATATTTAAATGTTGCCCTTGAATAATGTTTATAGAATCATAATGGAAATAGTAGTTGTAAGTTCTAGATTCTATCGGGCTAACTTCAGACTTTCTTTTAACATCGAACCTTACTTCTGATGCATTACCATGGAAATCCATAGAACGGATCTTGATTTCCTGTGTTTTATCTGCATAAATCGGAATCACACCGTTGGCCCCATTTCTATCGTATATTTCTAACGCATTTCCAGGCTCCTTATAAAGCTTCATCACTCTGTTTCCACCCTTTTTTTGCTTTCTTTGGTAGTCTATACACGCATTTGCGTAGCGAGTCTGATCAAACGAAAATTCGTCAAACAGTACAGTAAATACTAAGCTATCATCTACGAAAAAATCACTGCTATATATTCCGTTTTTATTCCATGAGCCATCCATCCAATCATAGGTATCTATTCCAATACCTAAACGCCAACCATCAATTTCTATTGGTTTACTACTAAGGTATAGAGCCCCAGATTTAGACTTCTTTACCTTGAGTGTCTTTTGTGCGGTCGGAATAAAATCTTTATCTAAACTGTATAGCAAGACTTGCTTTAACTGAGGATTTTTGGTGTCTTCTGGAACAATACCAAACAAAAATGGATTCATGACATGTTCACTTATAGTTTCTCGTATTTCAAAATGCAAATGCGTGCCATAGGATCTACCACTATTTCCCATATAGCCAATCGTTTCTCCTTTTGATAAACGTATTTCATTCGGGGCTAGATACAGGTCAAGAGCAAAAGATTTTAATGCATATTGCTTTGCTTTCACAAAACTATCAAGTTCTGCATTGAAGGAAGCAAGGTGCGCATATACAGTCGTATATCCGTTAGGATGATCTATATACAAAGCGTTCCCATATCCACTTGCTTGAATTTTTATTCTTGAAACATAACCATCCTCAGCGCTCATGACAATATCACCATCCACACCTTTACTGGATTTTAAATCAATGCCAGAATGGAAATGATTTGGACGTAATTCACCGAAACTACCTGAGATCGTAATAGCATGATGGATGGGTGATATAAATCGAGTGCTATCAGGATCTAGTTGAGAGTTTGCTGTTATTGCATAAAAACAAACGAAATATAGGATTAGGCATTTATTCACGAGTTCTTAAAAATCTTTTCAAGTTCAACATACATCTCTTGCAAAGCGTTCAACAGAGACGATTCTTTATTTGCGATTTTCGCACGGGAATTTTCTATAACTGTTTGAATAGCAGAGTCAGCCAAATGTTTACTTAACAGGTAATTTTCAGCTTTTTCCTGAAGAATAGAAAGATTATTATCTATTCTTTGACGTTCTACATGGCCTGACTCCAATCTGTCTTCTAAATAGGAATGGATACATTCCCAAAGCTCAGGAATACCCGTTTGCTCTATGGACGAAACTTTGAACACCTTTGTTTCCCAATCCGCTCTATTGTTTTGAAGAAGTTTCACGGCATTCTTATACTTCTTTTCAGTGGCGTCAGCGATGTCTTTCGTGGTTGTGTCATATTTGTTAATACAAACAATATCTGCCATCTCCATTATACCTCTTTTGATTCCCTGAATCTCATCGCCTGCTCCTGGGTTTAGAAGTAAAAGGAAAATATCAGAGAGCTTATAAGACTCATATTCTGATTGACCAACACCTACTGTTTCCAATATTATGAAATCAAATTCGGCAGCTTCACATATTTGTATCGTTTCAAGAGTGCTTTTACTTATTCCGCCTAAGTAATTTCCAGAAGGTGTAGGGCGTATAAAAACAGAGTCATTGTTTCCTATATCAGCCATACGGGTTTTATCCCCCATAATACTTCCACGGGAAATTGCACTACTAGGATCAGTAGCTAAAATCGCTACGGACTTTCCTGATTTAACCATTTCATTGCCCAACGCATTTATCAATGTACTTTTTCCTGCTCCCGGAGAACCCGTAATTACAATCCGCCCAGTTAACTTTTTGGAATCAGACGCAATTCTTCCTAATAGAATTTCAGCAGTTTTTCTATCAATTGCCTCCGTACTTTCTACTAATGTAATTGCCTGGGCTAACAACTGCCTATTCTTAGAGCGAATTCCAGTTATCATTTCGTCAACACTAAAACTATCCTGGACACGCCTCCGTATGTTCTTCTCCAACTTAGGATTAATATGAGATTTTCGCTTATTCAACGTTGTTAACAGGTATTAATGAAATTATAAGAAATTAATATTAAAATAAAACATCATATGTAAAGGTCTGCAAAATAAGACTTTATTTCTTAACAAAATTAATAAAATCACCTAAATGCTGCCATTATGGTTAAATACTCTTAAAGCCTCTTAAGGTTAGTTTAAACACTAAAATATCTAAAATGCATACCCTATATTCGATAAAAATGCAATCAACATGAAAAATCTATTCACGGTTTTACTACTATTTCTATTCCTTATTGCCTGCCAAGATTATGACGAAGATGTTGTGCCTTTGGTTGGTACCTATGAAGCCCAAATTGTTGCTGTCTCTAATCCCTTCACGATGGCAGTTTCTTACGATTCTAATGATGACATCTTTATTGATGCACTATTCGATGGTGTTGAATGGGCTACAGTGTCGGCAGATATCGATAACGAAGAAGAAGCACTGAAAAGAATTAAAGTTCCAGAACAAACTATTTGGGACAATATCAGCATAGAAGGGGAAGGCTTTTTTTTAGATAATTCGATGCAGTTAGATTACACAATTTACTACACGTCGGGCGAGGTAGATTATACTTTGGTTGCCACTAAATTATAATAAAGTTTTGGGTGGCTGTAAATAATTATTTAACAGTGATTATTTTGACTCTTACAAACAGCCACCCTCACTTTCAAATAAAGTCTTAATCTTACTGATTTAATGTATCTATAACGCCTTATTCTAAGCCAATAGTCTCGGCTACAGCATAATTATTGCGCTCAGATGCATTCCGAGCAATCAATTCAGCCAGAAAACCTGCGATAAACAACTGCACACCTACTATTACGAGTAACATCCCTAGAAAAAATGCAGGTCGCTCAGCAATACCGCCAACATTCCAGATTAGCTTTCGTATACTTAGATAAGCCAGTGTAACCGTTCCTATAAAGGTGAACAAAGCTCCTATTGTACCAAAGAAGTGCATAGGACGTTTACCAAACCTCCCGACAAACATAATAGACGCTAAATCAAGTGGACCGTTTATAAAGCGTGATAGTCCAAACTTAGTCACACCATATTTCCTTGCCTGATGCTGGACAACCTTTTCGCCAATCTTATTGAATCCTGCAGATTTTGCTATTACAGGAATATATCTGTGCATCTCGCCGTACACCTCTATGCTTTTGACAACCGCTCCCTTATATGCTTTCAACCCACAATTCATATCGTGAAGCTTAATACCAGACATCCATCGCGTCATTCCATTGTATAGTTTCGTAGGGATAGTTTTTGTTATGGGATCATACCGTTTTTTCTTCCATCCAGAAACGATGTCGAAATTTTGCTCAACAATCATGTTGTATAACTCCGGAATTTCATCTGGAGAATCTTGAAGGTCAGCATCCATTGTGATGACTACATTTCCCTGTGTAGCTAAAAACCCTTCATTTAGGGCAGCTGATTTCCCATGATTACGTCTAAAGCGAATTGCCTTGACATTTGGATTTGAAGATCTCAACTCTTGTATGACAGACCATGAATTATCTGTGCTACCATCATCCACAAAAAGAATTTCGTAACTATAGTTGTTTGCTTCCATTACACGCACAATCCAGCTATGCAATTCTGGCAAAGATTCGTCTTCATTTAGTAAGGGAATTACAACGGATATATCCATGTGGCGAAGATAATATAAATGATTGCAATTTTAATCATCGAATTATCTAGCTTTTGCCCAAAGCTGCTAAAAGCAAAGCGACTATTAATCCAGGAAAAAATAACTTACCTAACCAGTCTAACATTATCATACTTAGCGAGAATGGATTTATTTTTTCAGTAAATACCTTTCTTAATTCCTCCGTATCACCGACCTCACCTCCCATTTTCTCTATCATAGCTAAGCCAGTATTCGCCAGAGTCTCTCTTCCTAAAGTGACCAGTTCCGGATTAATATAGTTTATAAGAATAAAGTAGAACAGAGCACCTATAAAAGTGCCAATAATATAAGTAAACAAACTAGTCTGGAAGGCTTCAGAAAACATGAGAGAACCTTCGTTAGTAGCGAGTTTTTGACGCAAAGCAAAGTAGATAACAACACATGCTGGTAGAACACCAACCACCAACTTTTGAATAAGACTAAATAAGAGTGTTGGCTCAATTAGATAACTAAGGACATGCATTGCAATAATTGCTGCGGCAAGTACAAACCCATATTTCAAAATGGTCATAATGAGCTCGTTTAGAACTATAGTAAAGCCCGAACATCGCCAGGCCTATTTTTTCTAAGCGCCTGTGTTACGCTTTGTAATTGCAGCCACAATAGCTGCGATGATTGAACTCAAAATTAACATGAAAAAATATCCAATCATGATATTAGAAAAACTCATGGGATTACCACTGTTGGCCATATCCTCTTCCATTTGCGCTATCGTCTCTTCATTGGCACCCATTTTTTCTGCCATACTTCTGGACACTTCCACCTGCTGTTCTACAGCTCGATCTATTAGAGAAGGATCTATGAAGTTATATAAAAAATAACCTGCTATCATAGAAATTAACGAACCAATTGCTACAGCTATAAAGGCAGTTTTAAATGCTTCTCCAAAATTCAATGAACCATTATTGTCATTCCGTTCTGCTACGCATGCTAAATACATGAAAATAACAGAGATTAATAGTCCCGGTATCCAATTTATAGATGCTTTAAACAATAGATCAGGCATAATTAGATAAACGGCAAACGTATATAGAATGGAAGCCAGACCCATATAGAGGCCATTTTTTACTGCATGGTTTGTCATAGTAAGTTGTCTTTGTTTGGTGGAAGATAAATGAAAATTCGAAATTATCGCAGTATCCTACTCTGAAATAAATGCAATACCATTATTAAAGCAGGCAATCACTTTACCCCGCAGGGTTTCACCCAAGAAAGGGTTATTAATTGATAGAGAAGAATTTTTAGAAATCTCAAATGTCCATTCAATATCTGGATCAAATGCAACAAGATTTGCTGGCATCTTTTCTTCAATGGAAGGAATGGGAAGACTAAGTATTCTTCTAGGTCCTACGGATATCTTCTCTATGATCTTTTCTAAGCTTAAATCTTTCCTGCAATAGGTGTTAAGTGCAGCAAAAACACTTTGTAAACCGGCTGCACCAAACGCGGCATAGGGAAATTCTTTCTTTTTATCTTCTATTTCTAGTGGATAATGATTGGATATAATTGCATCCACACTATTTTTCTTGACAGCCTGGAGCATGGAATTTTGGTTAGAAGCATCGCGCAAGGGTGGTAACACCTTTAAATTTACATTAAATTCATGCAAACTTGTGTCTAGCTTCACTAGATTTAGATATGGTACCGTAGCCACAATACCTATCTTTTTCTTTTTAGCATTCTTGATTTCTTCCACAGATTCTTTCGTGGTAATCCCATGAAGGATAATATCACTTTGTGTGTAATCAGCAATGTTAATATCCCGTTCAACCATTGTTTTTTCTGAGATAACAGAGATACCAGCTAAGCCTAAAGATATGCTCATTGCACCTTCGTGGATCTGCCCTTTATCATTCAAGGAAGTATCCATCGCATGATGCAAAATTTTACCACTAAATGACTTCTTATATTCTAGAGCGCGGGATAGAAGACCAGGATTATTTATTGGCTTTAGACCATCTGAAAATGCAACAGCTCCTGCTGCATTAAGGTCTAGCATCTCAGTCATTGCTTTGCCATCACAATCTTTGCTGAGCGCTGCGATCGGATGAAAGTCTACAAGCATATCGCGTGTACTTTCTTTTATATACTTTATATCACCTTTATGTTGTACAACAGGATTTGTATTTGGAAAAGTCGCAAGCCCTGTATAGCCACCTTTAACGGCCGTCATGTTTAGAGATTCTAACGTCTCGCGCTGCTCCAGTCCTGGTTCGCCATGATGGCAACCAATATCAAACCAACCAATAGATACGTGGAGATTTTTTGAACGAATAAGATTTGCTTTGCTTTCTTTGATGTTTGCCGCGATTTTTTGAATCTTCCCCTTATTGATCAAAATGTCTCTTTTCTTCTTATGATAGGCAGATCCAGGAGCAATAATTGTAGCAGATTTAAGTAGTTGCGACATGTTAGCTTAACTTTTCCAAAAACGAATTAAAAGAGATTCTATTAGTAAAAATATTAAAGCAAATATAAGACACCATTTCCAATAATGAACACCTTTCTCTCTCTGCTCTACAATGTCCGAAAAGTTAGCTTCCATCACATTGTCGTAGATGTTATAATTGGATCCATACATCTTTTCTAAATCATCTATCGAGTAGTATTTTAAAGCGGATTCTTTTCTATCATAGTTAAACGCAAAACTCTCTAGTACTTCATTTTCAAAACTCAGTTGGTATATGCCCTCTTCTTTTATCATGTTGTTCACATCAATAATTGTAGAACTACCCAGATTGTTTTGCCCCGGAATAAACTCCTGCTTACCTTGAATCTTATACACTAAATCATCGCCGCGTTCTCTGTTTTTTACCTCTATTATTTCATCTTTACCTATGACGTAAGCATGTTTCATATTGGATCCAGTAAATAAAGCAGCTTTGTACAACAAAGGAACAAATACTTCAGCATTTGTAACTAATTCGTTCTTCTCTTTAGAAAGGGAAGATGCACAAACATATAAATTTCCATTTTCCACTCTATATCTTGACAGATATTTACTACCATCTCTATAAAACATAATGCCAGTACTCGCTTTGTTGGAGAAATCAGTAAATGTATAGTTCCCTTTTGATTTAGGTAATTTTAAGTTTTTGTCTAATCGTGTGTATACATCTTGGAATACAAATTCTTTGGTGTTTAATTTTTGGACCTCTTTTTCCTCCTCCTCCCAATTTACAAGCCCATTAGCAGCTGCGTTGTTTAAGAATGCATTATAAGCTCCCTTATTCGCTCCGCGCGTAGGAAATACGATTACGTTTCCTCCCGACTTCATGTAAGACAACAACTCATTCGATAGTCCAGAAGAAATCGTGTTTAAGTCTGATAGAATTATCAGATTATTCTTAGGGAACTCAGAATACTTTATGCTGTTTACATTTTGATTTGTAAGCTCAAAATATTTTAACCCTTTGAAAAGAGCATTCAAGTATTTATTGGACCCTTGGTTGTGGATCGCTAAAACATGCACCTTTTTAGGCACATTAAAACTCAATTTATATTTATCATCAAACTGGATAGGGTAGTCTGTTATTTGTAGTTCTAGATTCTGAACTCCCGGCTCTGTTATACTCACATTTACTGTGTCTGCAATAGACTTCTCAGCAGCAATATTTATGGTACCCACAGGTTTTACCTGCCCATTTTGAAGGAGCGAAATACGCACGTTCTCCACATCTAACTCCCCATGGTTTTTAACACGAATAATCAATTTATTAGTTTGATTAAGTATAGGTACCGGTGACAAGAAATAAGCAGTGTCTATACTTATGTTATTTTCTTGCACAGATTGGAAGGGTAGAAGGTTATAACTAATCGTACTATCTGGTTCTCTATTGAGATCAGTAATAATATTTTGAAAATCTGAAATGATATACGACGAATGACGTGCATCAGAAGCTTGTAAAAAAACTTGTTCTTGCTTGTTTTGTACTTGGGAAAGATTTTTTACTTCTGGGCTTATTGCAATTTCATCTACTAAATTTAACGCGTCCTCTTTACTCACGAGTCTCTGATGCCGCCCCTCAAAATCATGTGTGATGATTTGAAATTTGTCCTCACTTGCATATGCCTCTATAATATCCTCCGCCTTCTTTTTTGCTTTGTCGATTAGTGGCACATCTTCACTCAATGATTCCATACTAAATGAATTGTCAATAAAAATACTGACCGCATTTGTAGCATCACTGTACCCACTTTTAGATGGAATAAACGGTTGCGCAAACGCTAATACCAGACACGCCAATGCTAGCAAGCGAGAAAGCAGAATGAGTAGATTTTTTAATTTATTTCTATTAGACGTCTCTTCCTTTAACTCTTTAAGAAATTTGACATTTGTAAAATAGACCTTCTTAAATCTTCTAAAGAAGAAAAGATGTATGATAATCGGGACTATCAGTGCGGCAAGCGCCCATAAAAAAGAGGGATATATAAATTCCATGATTCCAGCACAAAGGTAGATAATCTTAAAACATAATCACAATTAGATTTTCTTAATTTTTGACCTCCTATTTGAGTATTATAGTGGGCGTGCCCCTCTGCCTGCCGGCGTTCCTTGGAGGCATAGGGTCGTTCCCTTCCAGACTCGCAAGTCTGCTCGGTCTCGCTACGCGTGACTGGCCTAGTGGCCACCTTCCAGGCAACTCACGCAGTCCTTTTTTCTTTTCGACCAAGTGTAACGAGCGGGAAAATCTTAATTCTCGCATAAACGCCGCTGTATGTAATTTGTAACTAAGTACCAATATCTTTCCCCGCTGTTTGTAGTTTACCAGCTATAAACCCATAGCCTCCCAATATCTCAAAGTCTTCCATTGTTCATAGCCCTATACCATTGCCCATTGGTCATGATAATCTATTATCCATTATCCATTATCCATTATCCATTATCCATTATTCATTATTCATTATTCATTATCCATTATCCATTATTCATTATTCACTGTCCACTGTCAATTCCCTCCTTCCTAATCACCTAACCAACGTCAAATCCCCACGCTTAGAAACAATCTCCCCATTCACCAATTCAACCTCATAATAATACACATACACACCAGGCACCAAATCTGCGTCATTCATCCTTCCATCCCATCCTTTAAATGAATACGGCTCAATGTTTTCTCCAGCATCAAAAACTAAGTTGCCCCACCGATCAAAAATTGTAAAAACGCCTATCGATGCAGCAATTTCATCTCTTGGGAAAAGCGTGAAAAAATCATTTTGCCCATCATTATTCGGAGAGAAAATATTTGGGGTAAAAATATCAGTATTCTTCTCTATAGAAATAAATACTTCCTGCTCTCTAAAACAGCCAAAAGTATCTTGCACAGAATATATAATCGTAACATCTCGGTCCGGCTGTAATTGAGTTGTAATACAGTTAGAACATGAAAGTCCATCGTACCCTGACCAAACTATATTTACTAATGCACTAGAGTCTCTATTACTTAATATTTCTAAAGACACAAGCTCTGGCCAGTCGATTGCCATATCAGGAATAGCTTCCAGTTCCAAAGCACTTACTGGGCTAACTTCTATAGCTATTTCAAATGGACATCCAGAGTTGTCAAAAACAAGAATGCTATGATTCCCTGCTTCAAAGAAGTAGGAATCTCCGACAGCAGAGCCAGTCAAAGCCTCAGTTGTAAATGGTCCCATCCCTCCTATAATATTATTAATGATAAATTCTGCTTGCCCAGTTTCACATCCTTGGCTTAAGGAATAGGTAACGTCCTGAATTATTGTTGGAAGCTCTACGACGAAATTAGTATCATATACACATTGTCCAGTAGCAGTTCGCGCACTATAGAAGTGCTCTCCAGGAGAAAAGAGAATTGGAAGACCCATTGAAGTGAGTTCACCTGAAGTGCCATTAAAAAATAGGACATCATCGTTGCTATTGTCTAGTACAGCGTCTAAGTATTGGACGGTATCACCACATTCATATTCTCTCCAGATAAATTCTATCGAATTTGTGACGTTGACCAGTTCAACTTCAAATTCCTCTGTAAATAAACATTGATTTGAATCAACAATTGTAACAAATTGATCCCCAGAGGAAAAATATATTTGTCCATCTATGGTTACTCCACTATGTTCTATATCATAAGGAGCAGTGCCGCCAATAATTGCTAAGTCATTAATATATTGCATTTCTTGATCGCAGTCGTTCAGTAAATCAATATTGACAGAATTGATTCCAGAAATTTCTTCAACTATAAACATCGTATCATATTCACATCCCTGTACATCTATAACTTGAATATTATTCTGACCAATCTCAAAAAATTGATCGCCACCGATCTCAATCGCCGTTGTGCTAAGCGTATAAGGTCCTACGCCACCTATGACATTGTTAAAGTTAAACACGGCCATCTGTTCGTCACACTCTTGAAACAGATCAAATTCTACTCCAATAATTGGAATAACATTGCCAATCACTTCTACACTCATTATATCTTGACAACCATTCGTAGAATCAATAACAGTTGCGATATACGTGCCTTCTAAATCAGTAGAAAAACTAAACGCATCGCTCACAAGAATACCAGACTCTGTCCATTCAATGATATAGTCTGGATTGTCTTGAGATGCGGATACGAACGCTGGCCCGGAACATGTAATTTCTGTTGCACTTACTTCAAAGACAGGCTCTTCCGTATCTTCAATGACATCGAAATTATATCTTCTCGTGCAACCATTTGAAGAGACAGCTGTCATAAAATAACTTCCGGTTTGATCGATCTGAGCATTTGGCCCTGATCCTATATTTGCGCCACTTACACTCCACCAGTTAAAACTAGTAATATCTGGATGAGGAGATGCCGACAATTGTGCTGAAGGATTCAAACAAGTAATATTGCCAATATTGATTTCCACAATAGGTGTAATCGTATCGTATGGAACTTCTAGTATTTGATTCGCTGTGCATCCACTCATATTTGTTGCCACTATTGTATAAGAGCCAGCCGTAAGTGTTGTTACTGTATCCAAGTCGAAAGGCGCTCCATCTAAAGTGAAATCATAATCATCTTCTGCTTGTATATTCAAATCTACTTCTTCTATATTGCATGTTACAGAGTCAGTGCTTGCTGTAAACTCAACAAGAGGGCCCGCTTCAAAGTCATAAAGTTCTGTAATTTCTGCTTCTGTAATTGCTCTATCCCACATATAAAAATCATCCATGATGCCTTGAAAATAGGCATCAGGAACACCCGAAAATGAGTTAACATCAACTTTCCCAAGTACGCCTGGGTTTCCATTATAGACTATTTCTAAGTTGCCACTTCCCGATGGTGTAGTAGGTAATTGACAACCATTTAGGTATATCCTTAAGTCTGTAGGTGAATTATATATAGCTACAAGATGATACCACCTGTTCTCATTAAGTGAGGTAGTGTTTGCATATTCAGATCTCCTGCAATTTGGACCAGTACAACCAGTACCATCTCCGTAAGAAACGGTTATTGCTTTTTCGCCATTGTTAGGAATAGCAATCAATGCGCCATGATAATTATCGTTGACAAAACAATTAGCAACTATTCCGAATCCATTTGTTTGGCTATTCTCCAATCGTTCAGGATTAATCCAAAGTGACATGGACAATGGAAAATCCGGTTTGAGCAGAGCGTCATTTGCAAACTCTACATAACTAGTTAAGCCATCAAAATAAATAGCTGAGTTGGTGTTCCCAAAACGATCATCTACAAAATTTGTCCCAAAAGGAGTTGCGTCAAATCCATTAGGGGTAGAATCTTCATAATTATTTCCAAACGTATAGTTCACGAGAAGTCCATTAGTTAATTGCCCCATACCAGAATTGGAGTGGAAAAAGACTACACAGAATAAGATGATGATTCTATAAACCCGCATTAGCTAATGGTTAATCAGTGTGAATTTAGATATAAAGACGCTATTGAACTCGTTTTTCCTTAATAAAACCCCTTTGCTGACAGTTTTAATCTATAAATACAAATATTCTGTAATCGTTAACAAGAAGTGAACTCAAAATCAGAAAATCATGGATTTTTCTACAAAAGCTTTTGGTAAGAAGTATTCATGTTTAATATCCCTTTATTAAATTAGTGACGAATGCTCATAAACTGAGCAAAAAATACACAGTATGAAAAAATTATTTGCATTACTCCTTCTGCTAAGTGTGTCCACTTTTCTTGTCGCTCAGGACCTACACAAAGACATGTTAGAAAAAATTAAAATCCGAAACATTGGTCCCGCTGGGATGAGTGGTAGGGTAACAGCTATAGACGTAGATCTCAGTAACGAAGAACGGATTTTTATTGGTACAGCATCAGGTGGAGTATGGTCCTCAGAAAATGGTGGTATAACATGGGAGCCCTTATTTGATGAAGCTGCTACACAGTCTATTGGGTCACTAAAAATTAATCAAAATAATCCAGACGAAATTTGGGTAGGAACAGGAGAAGGAAATCCTAGGAATTCTCATAATGAAGGCGGAGGAATCTATAAGTCTGTGGATGGTGGTAAGAACTGGAAACTCATGGGATTAGAACAAACTAAAGTCATCCACAGAATTCTCATCAGCACTGCAAACTCAAACATAGTGTATGCAGGAGCGACTGGTCCGGCTTGGGGAGACTCCATGGAACGTGGTGTATTCAAATCCACCGATGGAGGAAAATCATGGAACAAAATATTATATGTCAATCAAAGTACCGGAGTAGCCGATATGGTGATGGACCCCAATAACCCAAACAAAATTTTTGTGGCTATGTGGGATCATAGAAGAACACCATGGGACTTCGTTTCCGGAGGGGTTGGTTCAGGATTCTACCGTACAGTAGATGGTGGATTGAACTGGGATCAGCTAGACGATGAGGACGGAATTCCAAAAGGCGAACTAGGAAGAATTGGAATCGCAATTTCAAATTCAAAACCTAATATTGTCTATGCACTGATTGAAGCAGAGGAAAATGGATTATACAAATCTACAGATGGCGGGTACAAGTGGAATCTTGTCTCTAAGAAGGGGATCGGAAACAGACCTTTTTACTACGCCGAGCTCTATGTAGATACACAGAACGAAAATCGACTATTTAATCTATATACATATCTGTCTAGATCACAAGATGGAGGAAAGTCTTTTAAGCAAATTGCGGATTATGGGAACTCTGTACATCCAGATCATCACGCATTTTGGCAGTCTCCCACAGACCCAAATTACTTAATTGATGGAAATGATGGAGGCATGAATATTTCAAGAGATGGGGGTGACACTTGGCGATTCGTATCTAATCTTCCCGTAGGTCAGTTTTATCATGTAAATGTGGATCACGATTTTCCATATAATGTATATGGAGGCATGCAAGACAATGGATCTTGGGTAGGTCCTGGATTCGCTTTGAAGTCTGGAGGAATTACTAATCACGATTGGCAAGAACTATACTTTGGTGATGGCTTTGATGTTTCACCGCATCCGAATGACAGCAGATACGGTTATGCGATGTCGCAAGGTGGAAATATCGGTTTTTATGATAGAGTTACAGGACAAACAAAATTTATTAAGCCTGTTATTGCTGATACCACTCGATTAAGATACAATTGGAATGCAGCGTTAGCGCAAGATCCATATAATGATTGTGGCGCTTATTTTGGGAGTCAATTTGTCCACTATACCTCTGACTGCGGAGAAAGTTGGCAAACGATTTCCCCTGACCTAACGACCAATGATCCGAAAAAACAACAGCAAGATAAAAGTGGAGGACTTACTATTGATGCAACATTTGCAGAAAACCACACAACTATTTTAGCGATAGGACCTAGTAACCATGTAGAAGGAGATATTTGGGTAGGTACGGATGATGGCAATTTGCAACACACAACCGATGGTGGAAAGAATTGGACGAATGTCTATAATAAACTACCAGGAGCACCTAAAAATGGTTGGATTCCGCAAATTCATATTTCTAAGATAAATAAAGGCGAACTTTTTGTAGTCGTTAACAATTACAGAATGAACGATTGGTCCCCTTATCTATATCATTCTAAAGATAATGGAGCAAGTTTTAAGAGAATTGCTAACAGTGCAAACACAGCAGGTTTTGTTTGTAGTGTGTTGCAAGATCCTGAACAAGAAAATCTTCTCTTTATGGGGACGGATGTTGGATTATACTTTTCATTGGACCACGGTAGCACTTGGACAAAATGGGGAAAAGGATTTCCATCTGTGCAAATCCGAGATATGGCATTTAACAAAGACTTTGATGATTTAGTAATCGGAACGTTTGGTCGTGCTTTTTGGATTCTTGATGATGTAGAGTCACTACGAACCTTATCACAAAACAAAAATCTAATGAATAAGGATCTTATGATCCTTTCAGAAACAGATGGCTACCTCACAGAGAACCGAAGCTACCAAGGAATTCGATTTGTAGCGCAAGCTGAGTTTAAAGGAGATAATAAATCTCTTAGAGCAGTCATACCTGTTTGGAAAAAACCAAAAGAGCCGAAGCGAATAAAGGATATGAAAAGCAAAAAGAACCAATCACCCGAAGAAGCCAAGAAGTCCAAAAAAGAAAGAAAAGAAAAAGGGGGTAAGGCTAAGTTATTCGTCATAGATTCTGCCGGAGATACAATACGCACATTGAAACCAGAATTAAAAGATGGATATAATACGGTCTATTGGAATCTAGATCAGAAAGGAGTAAAAACTCCGTCCAGATCTGAAGGTGGCCGTTGGGCAGATAGAGAACCCGGAGGCGTAAGTACGGTTCCCGGTAGATATAAAATTGTGCTAATGAGCGGAGAGTTTAAGGACTCTTCTTATGTTCATGTAAAACCGGATCCTAGAGTAGCTGTCAGACCTGGAGGATTCGCACAGTTGGCCCAAACCCAAAAAAACTTCAATAAAAAGGTAGAAGCCGTTACGAAATCTTTTGACCAATTAAAAGAAGCAAAAAAGACAGTTAGCCTTGTTGATAAGACAATGACGAATCAACCAGATTCTGTGAAAATGGAAATTAAAAAACTCGGAAAAGCACAAGTAGCGCAAATTGATAGCTTGATGAATATGTATAATGACCCAGAAGGATTAAAAGGTATTCAAAGAAATCCTAAAACCTTAAGCGCAATGATGTGGCCAACCCGCGGATACATTTCGTCCACCTATGGGGCACCCACACCAAATACAGAAATTCAAATCAATAATTTCCACCAGAAAGGAAGCAAAATCATTAATGCAGTAAATACGTTTTTTGAAAACGATTGGAATGATTATCAATCAGCTGTTAATAAAGTGCCACCCTTATTATTTAAAGAAATAAAGAAATTTAAAATAGAATAAAATGCCAGCACCTAAGACAGTAGATGCCTATATCAAAGCAAATCCTAAATGGTCTTCTAGTATAAGCAAGTTACGAGCTTTATTGTTAGAATTTGATTTTGACGAACAGATCAAATGGATGTTTCCTACATATTCAATAGATGATAAGAACCTTGTGTCAATCTGTGCAACAAAGTCGTATGTGGGTCTATGGTTTTTTCAAGGAGGATTGCTTGAGGACAAAATGAAAGTATTAGTTAGTGCGCAAAAAGGAAAGACAAAGGCAATGCGTCAATGGAGATTCGAAAGCGAAAGTCAAATCAAAAAGACCATTCTTAAAAAGTACATTAAAGAAACTATCAAAAACCATAAGGCAGGCAAAGCAATCAAGTCAGAAAAACCTAATTCAAACCCAGTTAACATCCCTGAATTGTTGGAAAAAAACTTCAAAAAGGATAAAAAATTGAAGGCTGCATTTGAAAAACTGAGTCTAGGGAAGAGAAGAGAATATGCGCTTCATATCGGTAATGCAAAACAGGAGTCGACCAAATTACGACGATTAGAAAAAATGATTCCTATGATAAAATCAGGCAAGTCCTTAAATGATAAATACACAAAAAAATAGACCCGAGAGATCTTCCCTAGGGTCTATTCTATCTTTATATTTTAGTATAAATATTCAAGTGCTACTTCATCGTAGAATCCAAATTCACCATCTTCATTGGACCCGAAACATGCTAGCATAACTGAATTCCAGTCTATGTTTGTAGGAGTGCCTGGTACATGTACTGCGCCAGAAGGATTCGCACCTTCTCCACCGCCACTTCCACAGCTAGCTCTATTCCACCAGTCAGTATGCCGCAGACCAACGCAATGACCTATTTCGTGTGTGATGACATGCTCGTTTGTATTCGTGTTGTAATTATCCATGCCAGAAAATATCTGCACCCATTTGTAAGGATTGCCATTACTATACGGGAATCCAGCAACACCACCTACTTCACCATTCGGTACCCGATAAACAACCATATCGTATGACGAGTAGTTAGTGCCATAAGTCAATGTGAAATTAAGTCCAGTGTTGATGTTGTTGTAATTGTTTATGGCCCAACCCAATGCTGTTTGCATTTTGTTTGTTAGTCCATAACCACCACCTCCTGTGTATCCAATTACACTGATGGTTTGGGGAGAATCGCATAAGTTATATGAGCGATATTGACGCAAAGTTGCTTCCAATTCCTCTGGGGATGCTTGAAGCTTTTCAAACTCCTCTACCGTCATCGCAATGTCTCCTTCCACAATATACTGGGGTTCGGTTGTGCCATCTGGATATATAAAGTCTTGTAAAACAGCATCATTTAAATTGATGTCTAAAGAAGCAATAAAATCTTTCTCCGCCTCAGAAGGTTCTTCGTTCAGCCCTTCAGCCATTTCGTCTTCCTGTGTAATTTTTTCATCATTTTGACAAGATGAATACGTAAGTGCGAATGCTATAACAGGTATAGCCACTAATAATTTAGTAAACTTCATGATAATATAGTTTAGGTGAAAGAAAATCAGGAGTGACTTGCTTTCATTAAAATAGAAAAAAAAAATGACTCGCTAAGAAGATTATTTTATAATTCATCAATAATTAAGGGTAACCCCTAAAAGAATATGTGATATTGACTGATTGTTCCTAAGAATAAATTGGGACAACTCTGGCGTTCAGAGCGCACATCCCTAATACACTATCTATATTCGCGGTAACACCGAAAACCCCGCCTGCGTGCCAAGGCACGCAGGCGTCAAACCTTGGCCTATAGCAACTGAGACCGCTAGGTCTCAGTTGCTATAGGCCACTTTACCATTAACTATAGTATAAAGCACTTTAGTTTTTAGGATTTGACTTTCACTACATGTCAATAAATTATTATCCAGTATAGTTATGTCTGCATACTTGCCGACTTCTAAAGAACCTTTTTGATGTTCTTGAAATCCAGCGTACGCAGCATCAATTGTCATAGATCGTAATGCTTCTAAACGCGTCATTGCTTGCTCAGGAAAAAATTCAAGATATGTATCAGAACGTTTACGTGTTACAGAAGCATAGAAGTTAGCCACTGGGTTTATATCTTCTACAGGAACATCTGTGCCGTTTACAATTGGAATGCCATGGTCAATAAAACTTCTCCAAGGATAGGCGCCTTCTTTTGCACGTTTTTCACCCAATCTATCAATTACAAATGGAGCATCTGAAGTGCAATGGATTGCTTGGATGCTCGCGATTGTTCCAGATTCAAGAAAACGATCCAAGTCTGCAGGATCTACATGCTGGGCATGTTCTATACGCCATCTTCTATTTTCACTTCCTCTAACTGTATTGTAAAATATGTGCAAAGTTTCTCTATTCGCTCTGTCTCCAATGGAATGCACGCATAATTGCATGTCATGCTGTCTAGCTAAAAGAGCTATAGCTTGTACTTCTTCTGTAGACGTGGTGTTTTGCCCTGTAAAGTTTGGTTTATCATTATACGGCTCAAGTAACCATGCACCATAAGAACCTAAGGCACCATCTAATTCAGTTTTTATAGCATTACAAGTATAAAATCCATTTCCTGCATCTATGGTTTTGTAATTTGTTAGTTTACCCTCCATCTCATCTGAACTGTGGCGTACCATTGTCCAGAGCCTAATTTTAAATTCATCGTTTGCAGCCATATCTTTATACCTGTCCAGTTCATAAAACTTGGCACCTGCATCTTGAAATGAAGTGATGCCGTTGCTTAAACAGGCATGCATAGCAAGTTCCATACTTCTATTCCACGAATTTGCTATTTCCGAATCCGTTCTTTCGGCAAGATACTCCTGATAAGCTATTTTGATTGGTCCCATAGCGCGCTCTTCAAATACGCCAATTGCTTCACCATTTTCATCTCTTACAATATGGCCACCACCCACATCAGGAGTTTCTTTCGTAATGCCAGCAATTTCCATCGCTTTTGCATTTGCAAAAAGTGAATGACCACTTGCATGAATCAATATCACAGGATTGTCTGGGCTTATTTCACTTAAGTCATTATGCATTGGGTACGTACCTAGATTGTATTCTGGTGCTTTATCCCATTTGTCTTGATGCCAACCACGACCATAAATCCATGCACCGTCTTCGCTTTCATCTGTAGAGCTTTTGACTTCAGCAACAATATCTTGCCATGATTTTGACTGTAAGAAATCAAGGTTTTGTAACATGTTCCCCAGGCCACTAAAGTGACCATGACCTTCAATCAAACCTGGAATAACAAAGGCATTTCCTACTTCAAGAATAGTTACACTTGGACGTTCGTAATCCGCAATTTCTTTTTTACTCCCCACGGCCCGTACAATACCATTTTTTATGTAAATAGCTTCTACCTGAGAGTTTTTATCGTCTACCGTATTAATTTGGGTACTGTAAATTATCATTTCTGATGCTTTCTCTTGCTGACAAGAACATAGCCCAATAATTGCAAATAAGAATAAGTAACGCATAGCTAGAAGATTTTAAGAATAGATGATATTGATCATTGCCCAGAATCTAAGATAAGATTTTCAATTAGTATAAATAAAAGGATATACTTAAGTCTTATTGGAATCCAATTCAAATCTTATCTTAGCCGTCAAATGAAAGATATAGCCCATCTAAAGGAAGAGTTTTTGACATATATGCAATCGTGTAGTTTTAATCAAAAACCTATAAACCTGTATGCTCCTATAAATTATATTTTACAGTTAGGCGGAAAGAGAATTAGGCCAGTTTTAGCGCTTGCGGCTGCAGAACTTTTTGAAAGTGATACTTCCATTGCCTTGCCTGTTGCATACGCCGTGGAGCTATTTCATAATTTTTCGCTTGTACATGATGATATTATGGATAATGCGGATCTGCGTAGAGGACAAGCAGCTGTACATAAGAAATGGGATTTGAATACAGGAATTCTTTCGGGTGATATGATTTTGATTGAAGCTTATGATCAATTGAACGCATATCCTTCTGATACGTGCAAAGGGCTTTTTCAGTTGTTTACAAAAACAGCAAAAGAAGTGTGTATTGGGCAACAATTGGATGTTGATTTTGAGTCAATGGAAGACGTGAAAATCGAAGATTATATTGAGATGATTACATGGAAAACTTCAGTGCTCTTAGCGTGTTCGCTACAGATGGGAGCAATTACAGCAGGAGCCTCAGTCCATGATCAAAAACATATTTACAACTTCGGTAAAAATTTAGGAATTGCATTTCAAATGCAAGACGATATCCTTGACACATTTGGAGTTCAAGCCAGCGTTGGGAAGAGAATTGGTGGCGATATTATCCAGAATAAGAAAACCTATCTCTATCTAAAATCACTGGAGCTGTCTGATGAAAAATCAAAAAATGAACTTCTACAACTCTACAGCCCAAACAGCAATATCGCAGAGCAAGAAAAGATCGATAAAGTAAAAGCGTTGTTTAAAACTTGCTATGTAAAGACATACGCTGATGAGTTAAAAACGAATTACAAAGATCTCGCAATATCTCATTTGAATGCTGTTCAAGTGCTTGATGAGCGCAAAGAAATATTACTAACTTTAGTTGATTATTTAGACAGCCGGACAGTCTAAATTGACAATCAAAAATTAATTTTACTAGTAATTAAAAAGAGAAATGTAAATGAGTTTTACATTTCTCCTAGAAGTTGATTTATGTTCTGTTGATTGCTCTATGCTTTACCAGTTTTGAAAAGCTCACTTGATTATTTCCAGATTGATAATTTGTAATTTGAGTGACCCGTGGCAATGGCTTTGGATAAGATAACTTAATTTTAGTAGCTAAAGGGAACTCTTGATGGTATTAACAAATTTCTTTATGTTCAATTCTGTCTTTAATTTAGAAAACTATCTTGCCATTCAACCATTCATGTTCAATGGTTGCCATGTTCTTTTTGTAAAACTGAATGGCCCCTTCATTCCAATCCAAAACCTGCCATTTTAATAATTTCGCACCTCGTTTTTTAGCTTCTTCAATAACGGCACTAAAAATTTTCTGACCAACACCCGTTTGCCGATATACTGCCTTCACCACAAAATCTTCGAGATATAGCATTTTACCTTTCCAGGTTGAAAAAGTGTCGTAAAATATAGCTATGCCTACGATTTCGCCCTTTGATTCTGCCACAATAGACTGGAAAAGACCTTCGGCAAAGTGTTTTTTATAGTCTTCTAGACTTGCTAATACGGCATCTGGCTCATTCTCAAATTCCGCTAATTCTTGAACAAGTTGGAGGATTGAGGGAATATCTTCAGATTTTGCTGCTCGAATGTTAAGATTCATGATAATTAGATTGAATTTTGAGATCACTGCTATGCTAATTGCATAATGTCCTGTAAAATTAGACATATTGCGGCGGTTTTAGCTCCAGAAAAGCCTAGTAATTATGGGGATTTCAGCGATTTTCTGGGCTTCTTTTGACAAGTTCTAGCTTTATTGATTTATATATAGGCTAGCCGTTGTAATTCGTGAAAAATAATCTTACATTTGCAACTCTTTTGACGAGAGCTAAAATATTTAGCTAAATAAACAAGTAAAATAGGAATATGCCTACTATTAATCAGTTAGTAAAGAAGGGTAGAAAGAAGATTATTACCAAAAGTAAATCTAGAGCCTTAGAGGGGTCTCCTCAAAAGCGTGGTGTATGTACGAGAGTATATACAACAACTCCTAAGAAGCCTAACTCAGCACTGAGAAAGGTAGCAAAGGTGAGACTTACCAACGGTCTGGAGGTTATTGCCTATATCCCAGGTGAAGGACACAACCTACAGGAGCACTCAATCGTTTTGATTAGAGGAGGAAGAGTAAAAGATTTACCGGGGGTGCGATACACTATCGTGAGGGGAGCATTGGATACTGCAGGGGTGACTGACAGGTTACAATCACGTTCAAAATATGGTACGAAAAGACCTAAAAAATAATAAGCAGCAACATTATGCGTAAAAGAAAGCCAAAACAGAGAATTATACAGCCAGATCCTAGATTTCAAGATAAGGTGGTTACTCAGTTTGTAAATAACCTAATGAAAGGCGGAAAGAAAACAACCTCGTTTAAGATTTTCTACGATGCGATGGATATCATTAAAGAAAAGTCAGGAGAAAACCCGCATGACATATTCAAACAAGCGCTATTAAACATTACTCCTGCTGTTGAGGTTAGAAGTAAAAGAGTGGGTGGTGCTACGTTTCAGATTCCTACTGAAATCAGACCGAAAAGAAGATCGAGTATCGGAATGAAGTGGTTGATTAAGTACTCTAGAGCTAGAAATGGTAAAGGAATGGCTGATAAATTAGCAAACGAAGTGTTAGCAGCAAGCAAAGGAGAAGGGGCTGCAGTGAAGAAAAAAGAAGATGTGCATAAAATGGCTGAATCAAATAGAGCTTACGCACATTTTAGAGTTTAATAATAATTATAACATCTGCTTACAATAATTACAAATGGCAAAAGATTTAAAATATTTAAGGAATATTGGTATTGCAGCTCACATTGATGCGGGTAAGACAACGACGACTGAACGTATTTTGTACTACACTGGTATTAGCCACAAGATTGGAGAGGTACATGACGGCGCAGCTACAATGGACTGGATGGAGCAGGAGCAGGAAAGAGGTATTACAATTACATCTGCAGCAACTAAAACAAATTGGTTGTATCAGGATAATGATTACCATGTAAATATTATTGATACTCCGGGTCACGTTGACTTTACTGTAGAAGTAGAGAGATCGCTACGCGTTCTTGATGGAACAGTAGCATTATTTTGCGCAGTATCAGGAGTGGAGCCTCAGTCAGAAACAGTATGGAGACAGGCAGACAGATATAAAGTACCAAGAATCGGATTCGTTAACAAAATGGATAGATCTGGTGCTGACTTTCTTTTCGTAGTGAATGATGTAAGAGAAAAATTAGGTGCAAACGCTGTGCCTCTTCAAATCCCTATTGGAGCTGAAGAAACTTTTAAGGGAGTAGTTGACCTTATCACAAACCAAGCAATCGTTTGGAATGAGGAAGATATGGGTATGACATTTGAAGTTATTCCGATTCCAGAAGATCTTGTTGATATCGTTGCTGAATACAGAGAGAAATTATTAGAGTCAATTGCAGAGTACGATGAGAAAATCATGGAAAAGTACTTTGAAGATCCAAATTCAATTTCGGTTGAGGAGATCAAAGCGGCAATTCGTGCAGCTGTAATTGATATGAGCATAACACCTATGATGTGTGGCTCAGCATTTAAAAATAAAGGGGTGCAAGCGCTTTTGGATGCAGTTTGTGCATTCTTGCCTTCACCATTAGATATTGAAGCGATTGAAGGTACAAATCCCGATACAGATGCTGTGGAATCAAGACAGCCTTCTGTGGATGAACCGTTTGCTGCTTTGGCATTTAAAATTGCAACTGACCCTTACGTAGGTCGTCTCGCATTCTTTAGAGTCTATTCTGGAGCTCTTGATGCGGGTTCTTATATTCTAAATAATAGAACAGGCAAGAAAGAAAGAATCTCAAGGATTTACCAAATGCATGCGAATAAGCAAAACCCAATTGACAGGGTAGAAGCGGGTGACATTGCTGCAGGTGTAGGGTTTAAAGATCTTAGAACAGGAGATACACTTTCTGTTGAAGGAAAGCCTATTGTACTGGAAAGTATGACTTTTCCAGATCCAGTTATTGGAGTTGCAGTAGAGCCTAAGAGTCAGAAGGACTTCGACAAATTAGGTATGGGTCTTGCTAAACTAGCAGAAGAGGATCCTACTTTTAAAGTAAGATATGATGAAGACACTAACCAAACCATTATTAGTGGTATGGGAGAGCTTCACTTAGAAATAATTGTAGATAGATTAAGAAGAGAATTTAAAGTTGAGTGTAACCAAGGTGCACCTCAGGTAAACTATAAAGAAGCGCTTACAGCTACTGTCGATCACACTGAAAGATTGAAAAAGCAGTCAGGGGGATCTGGTTTATTTGCGCAGATGTCATTCGAAGTTGGACCAGCAGATGCTGAATTCTTAGAATCAGATGAGTTTAAGTCAGGAAAAGCTAAACTGCAATTCAAAAATGACATTTTCGGGGGATCTATTCCTAAAGAATTTTTCCCTTCTATAGTAAAAGGGTTCAAGGCAATGATGGACAACGGTATTCTTGCAGGGTACGGTATGGATAGTATGAAAGTAAGAGTATACGATGGACAAACACATAACGTGGATTCCAAACCTATTGCCTTTGAATTATGTGCAAAAGAAGGATTTAAGGAAGCAGCTAAAGGTTGTAAGCCCGTACTTCTCGAGCCTACAATGAAATTAGAGGTAGTGACTCCGGATGAATATGTTGGACCGGTTATTGGTGATTTGAACAGAAGAAGAGGACTGCCAAAAGGTCAAGAGACAAGAACTGGTGGAGCAGTGGCCATTCAAGCTGAAGTACCATTATCTGAAATGTTTGGTTATGTAACGCAGTTACGTACAATCACATCAGGTAGAGCCAGTAGTACTATGGAATTTTCCCATTATGCACCAGCGCCGAAAGGTATAGCGAAAGAGATAATTGAGAAGGCGAGAGGTGAAGTAAGTGTTGAATAAATTTGTAAATAATAAAAGAGTCGTATATTCGCGCCTCATTTTAACAATATAACTAGGTTATGAATCAAAAAATCAGAATCAAACTTCGTTCTTACGACCACAACTTGGTAGATAAGTCAACGGAGAAGATTGTGAAGACGGTAAGATCAAGTGGTGCCGTCATTTCTGGACCGATTCCGCTGCCTTCCGAGAAAGAAGTATTTACTGTGCTGAAATCACCGCACGTAAATAAGAAAGCTCGAGAGCAGTTCCAGATCCGCACCCACAAGAGACTTATTGAAATCTACACACCAACGCAAAAGACAGTTGACGCATTGTCAAAATTAGAACTGCCAAGCGGTGTAGATATTCAAGTGAAACTTACCTAGTCTGGTTATTAAATAATAAATAAATTTCAGATGCACTTGTGCGACTGATGTATGGTTTAACTTAAACCAAAAGATATAGATGAACGGTTTAGTCGGTAAAAAAATAGGTATGACTAGCATCTTTGATGCTAAAGGATCCAATGTAGCATGTACTATCATTGAGGCCCTACCTAACTATGTTACGCAGGTAAAAACTGCGGAATCTGATGGCTATGATGCTATACAGATGTCATTTGGCTCTCGTAAAGAGAAAAATGTACCTGGTGCGTTACTAGGACATTATAAAAAAGCAGGAGCTCCTGCTGGTCAAAAGATAATTGAAATGCGTAATTGTACCTTAGAGAAGAAGGAAGGTGATGCGATCACATTAGAAGAAGTATTTGAAGAAGGAGATATGGTCAATGCGATCGGTTCAACAAAAGGAAAAGGTTTCCAAGGTGTAGTAAAACGTTACAATTTTAAAGGAGTAGGTGATGCAACACACGGTCAACACAATAGACAAAGAGCGCCAGGGTCAATTGGTGCTGCTTCAACGCCTTCAAAAGTTATTAAAGGAATGAAGATGGGAGGAAGAACTGGTGGAAACAGAGTAAAGATTCAGAATTTAGAAATCTTAAAAATTATGCCAGAAAAGCATCTTTTATTAGTAAAAGGAGCTGTTCCGGGTTTTAAAGGTTCATTTATAATTATTGAAAAATAATTCCTGAAATGAAAGTAGACGTATTAAATATTAACGGAAAAGCAGCAGGAAGATCAGTAGATCTGCCTGATAATATATTTGGTGTAGAGCCAAATGAGCATGCTATTTACTTAGCTGTGAAATCATATAATGCTGCCCAAAGACAAGGAACACACAAGGCAAAGGAAAGAGGTGAGATTGCAGGGTCTACTAGAAAGATCAAGAAGCAAAAAGGAACGGGTACAGCCAGAGCAGGTTCTATAAAAAGTGGTGTTTTTAAAGGAGGAGGAAGAATGTTCGGTCCTAGACCAAGAACATATAGTGTTAAGCTTAACAAGAAAGTGAAAACTTTAGCAAGAGCTTCTGCTCTCTCTCAAAAAATGTCCAACGGGGAAATTAAAGTAGTTGAAGACTTTACTTTTGATCAACCAAAAACAAGCGAAATGCATAACGTCATTTCAAGCCTTGCTTTAAATGGCCAAAAGTCAGTTTTCGTTACAACAGATGTTGATAAAAATTTATACCTGTCAGCAAGAAATCTTGCAAAGTCAGGTGTAGTGCCAGCGCAGAATCTAAATGTCTATGACATTTTAAATGCGAATACTATCGTATTCTCCGAAGGTGCTATTGAAAAACTTAAAGAGTCTTTTAAATAATATTAGGATGGCTAAGAATGTATTGATAAAACCTATTATTTCTGAGAAATCTGACGCATTGAGTGAGAATTCTGGAAAATATAGCTTCATCGTAAACAAGAAAGCAAATAAGATCGAAATTCGAGCTGCAGTGCAAGATCTATACGGTGTAACAGTTTCTGCTGTGAATACTATGGTTGTACCTGGTAAGAGAAAAAGCCGAAATACAAAAGCAGGAGTTATCAAAGGAATGGTAAGTCCTTATAAAAAAGCAATTGTTACTCTAGAAGAAGGGGAATCTATCGACCTTTTTGGTGACATATAAATTAAGCGTAAGATGCCAGTAAAAAAGTATAATCCAATAACACCAGGCCTTAGACATAGAGTGTCTAATACCTTCCAAGAATTGACACAGGGGAATAATCCAGTGAAAAAACTTGTGAAAGGGAAGAAGCACTCCGGAGGTAGAAACCATGACGGTAAGATGACCGTACGGAACATTGGTGGAGGACATAAAAGAAAATATAGAGTAATTGACTTTAAAAGGAACAAGCATAATATTCCTGGAAAAGTTGCTACCATAGAATATGATCCTAACAGATCCGCCTACATTGCATTAATCAATTACGTAGATGGTGAGAAAAGATATATCATCGCTCCAGATAAGATTAGTGTTGGTGACGAGATTTTGTCAGGTGAAAATGCACTTCCAAATGTTGGACATGCATTGTTCTTGAGCGCAATTCCATTAGGTTCTAGTATTCATGCAATTGAGATGGAGCCAGGTAGAGGAGCAGTACTTGCAAGATCTGCAGGAACAAATGGCACTCTTATGGGGAAAGAAGGAAAATATGCGATTGTAAAACTTCCTTCAGGTGAAGTAAGAAAAATCCTTTTGACATGCAAAGCAACAATGGGATCTACTTCTAACCCAGATCATGGACAACAGGTGTTTGGAAAAGCAGGTAGAAGAAGATGGTTGGGAAGAAGACCTAGAGTAAGAGGGGTAGCAATGAACCCTGTTGATCACCCAATGGGTGGTGGTGAAGGTAAATCTTCAGGAGGACACCCGAGATCAAGAACAGGTGTAATGGCGAAAGGCCAAAAAACGAGAAATAAGAAAAAATCGTCTTCTAAATTGATTATTACAAGACGTAAGAAATAATATTTAAAAGAGAAAGAATGGCTAGATCAGTAAAAAAAGGTCCATACGTTTTTAACAAGTTGCAGAAAAAGATTTTTGCAGCGCAAGAGTCCACTAAGAAGTCTGTTATAAAGACATGGTCTAGATCATCTATGATCATTCCAGACATGGTAGGTCTTACAATTGCAGTGCATAATGGAAAAACATTTGTTCCTGTGTACGTAACCGAAAACATGGTAGGTCATAAATTAGGTGAATTTTCGCCAACTAGAACATATAGAGGTCATTCTGGTAACAGAAAGTAATTCATTAGAAAGTAATACAACATGGAAGCTGTAGCAAAACTTAAAAACTGTCCAATGTCTGCCAGAAAGATGAGAATGGTGGTCGATAGCATACGTGGTAAAAATGTAGATGAAGCGCTTAACATCCTGAAGTTTAGTAAAAGAGAAGCTGGTGGATGGTTAGAGAAAGTTTTATTATCTGCAATTTCTAATTGGGAAGGGAAATTAGACATGGCATACAATGCGGATGATTATGATCTGTTTATCAAAACAGCCAAAGTAGATGGAGGAACATTTCTTAAAAGATTTAGACCTGCACCGCATGGTAGAGCGCATAGAATTCGAAAAAGAACAAACCATGTTACTTTAATAGTAGAAAATAAGAAGGAGATAGAGAACGAAGGGTCAGAATCAGAAACAGAATAAATAAACACTTAGATAATCCAATATATGGGTCAAAAAACAAATCCAATAGGTAATAGATTAGGAATCATCAGAGGATGGGATTCTAATTGGTTTGGTGGAAAAAACTTCGCTGACAAAGTGATCGGTGACGAGAAAATCAGACGTTATATCAAAGCTAGGATAGTAAAAGGTGGTATCGCAAGAATAGTGATCGAAAGAACACTTAAAAGAATTACAGTGACTATCCATACTTCTAGGCCTGGTATCATAATTGGGAAGGGTGGTTCTGAAGTAGATAGACTAAGAGAAGAGCTGAAAAAGTTGACAGCTTCTGATGTTCAAATTAATATAATCGAAATCCGAAAGCCGGAATTAGATGCAAACATAGTTGGAGAATCTATTGCGAAGCAAATAGAAGGAAGAATCAACTATAGAAGAGTAATAAAAATGTCAATTCAATCGACAATGAGAGCTGGTGCTGAAGGTATCAAGGTTAGAATCTCAGGAAGATTGAATGGTGCTGAGATGGCTCGTTCTGAAGAATTTAAAGATGGAAGAACACCATTGCAGACATTTAGAGCTGATATTGATTATGCGTTACAAGAAGCACAAACGGTATACGGTAAGATTGGAATTAAAGTATGGATTTGTAAAGGAGAAGTTCTAGGGAAGAGAGATTTATCACCAAATGTTGGCGTTGATCAGAAAGGTGGTAGAGGAGGAAGAGGTGGTAGAGATAATAGAGGTGGAGGAAGAGGAAGAGATAATAGAGGAAGAGGTAGAGACAACAGAGGCGGCGGAAGAAGATAATATTAAGAATTTAGAGACACAGAAATAAATAAAAGAAATGTTACAGCCTAAACGTACGAAATACAGAAAAACGCACAAAGGAAGGAACAAAGGGATGGCTCTTAGAGGAAGCACAGTTGCTTTTGGTTCATTTGGTCTTAAATCTATCGAACGTGGTAGACTTACAAGTAGACAAATTGAAGCAGCAAGGATTGCCATGACTAGGTACATGAATAGAGAGGGAAAAGTGTGGATTAGAGTTTTTCCAGATAAGCCAATGACAAGCAAACCTGCAGAGGTAAGGATGGGAAAGGGTAAAGGAGCCCTAGATCATTATGTAGCGGTTATCAAGCCTGGAAAAATTATGTTTGAATTGGACGGAGTAACTAGAGAGGTTGCAACAGAAGCATTAAGACTGGCAGCGCAGAAGTTACCAGTGTTGACTAGGACAGTAACAAGATTAGATTATCAAGATTAATACATTATGCCTTCAAAGAAATTTTTAGAATTGCAGGAGTTTTCAGACGCAGATCTTAAGAACGAATTAGTTGAGACACAAACTCAATTTAGAAAGATGCGATTTGATCATGAAGTTAGAGGATTGGATAATCCTTTAACTCTTAAAGAGGTAAGAAGAGATATTGCAAGATTGCAAACGGAAGTAAGAAGAAGAGAGATAGCTGCATTAGATGAGAACGCACAACTTAAAAGATCCAAAAAACGCGCAAGAAGATAATGGAAAATACTACAAAAAATAAAAAGCAACGTATAGGTGTAGTTTCTAGCACATCAATGGATAAAACCATTTCTGTTCTAGTAAGAAGAAAATTAAAACACCCTATCTACGGTAAATTCGTGAAGAAATCAAAAAAGTTTCTTGCGCACGATGAGACGAATGAGTGCAATGTAGGAGATACAGTTAAAATTATCGAATCAAGACCTTTAAGTAAGAGAAAGCGTTGGGCCTTAGTAGAAATTATTGAAAAAGCTAAATAGTATTTTAAAATGATACAACAAGAATCCAGATTAAAAGTAGCAGATAACACAGGTGCCAAAGAGGTGTTGTGTATACGTGTACTGGGAGGATCCAAAAGAAGGTATGCATCTGTTGGTGACAAGATAGTAGTGTCTGTTAAGCAAACTGCGCCAGGAGGTGTAAAGAAAGGATTGGTTTCGCCAGCAGTAATTGTAAGAACAAAGAAAGAGATTAGAAGAAAAGATGGTTCTTATATTCGCTTTGACGATAACGCAGTTGTATTGTTGACACCAAATGACGAACCAAGAGGGACAAGGATTTTTGGCCCAGTAGCGAGAGAACTGAGAGATAAAGATTACATGAGAATTGTTTCACTAGCACCAGAAGTGCTTTAAAATCGAAATCATGATTAAGAATAAATCAATACCTAAAAAACTACATATAAAGAAGGGAGATAAAGTGATGATCATTGCTGGCTCTCAGAAAGGTAAAGACGGTGTTGTATTGGAAATATTTCCTAAGACGTACAGAGCAGTAGTAGAAGGAGCCAATATCGTAAAAAAACATACAAAGCCATCAAATGATAATCCTGGTGGGATTACTGAGATGGCTGCGCCAATTCATATTTCGAACCTCATGCTTGTAGATCCTAAATCAGGAAAGCCAACAAGAATAGGAAGAAAAGTAGTAGATGGCAAATTAACAAGATATTCTAAAAACTCTGGAGAAATTATTAAGTAATGAGTTATACACCGAGGCTAAGAACCAAATATAAAAAAGAGATCGTACCAAAGTTAATGGAGAAGTTTGCATATAAAACTATTATGCAATGCCCAAGACTTGAAAAAATCTCAATAAACCAAGGGGTTGGTCTTGCAACTCAAGACAAGAAACTCGCGGACAATGCTCTTAAAGAATTAACAGTAATCGCTGGACAAAAGGCCGTACCAACGATAGCAAAAAAATCTGTTTCAAACTTTAAGTTAAGAGAAGGAATGGTAATTGGAGCAAGAACAACATTACGTGCATATCAGATGTACGAATTTTTAGATAGACTTGTTGCAGTTGCATTACCAAGGGTACGTGACTTTAGAGGGATTAGCGATAAGAGTTTTGATGGAAGAGGAAACTATACATTAGGAATAAAAGAACAAATCATTTTCCCAGAAATAAATCTAGACACAGTAAATAAAATTACTGGAATGGATATAACATTTGTTACAAGTGCTAAGACAGATAATGAGGCATTGGAATTATTAAAATTATTGGGACTACCTTTTAAAAATCAAACTACAGCAGTCAATGGCTAGAAAATCACTAATAGCAAGAGAAGAAAAGAGAAGGAAACTTGTTAAAAAGTACGCCGCTCTCAGAGCTCAATTAAAAAAGGAAGGCAGATGGGATGAACTAGATGCACTACCTAAGAACTCATGTAGAGTGAGATTACACAATAGATGTAGATTGACAGGAAGACCTAAGGGTTATATGAGGAAGTTCGGAATAAATAGAGTGACATTTAGAGAAATGGCATTAGCAGGAAAAATTCCTGGAGTAACTAAAGCAAGTTGGTAAACTTATAATAAGAAAGAATTATGGCTGTTACAGATCCAATAGCAGATTATCTCACAAGAATCAGAAATGCACAATTAGCTAGACATAGAATTGTGGAAATTCCTGCTTCTAATCTTAAGAAAAAGATCACTGAGATCCTCTACGATCAAGGGTATATTTACAAATATACGTTTGATAACGATGCAGGAAAACAAGGCTTAATAAAAATAGCCCTGAAGTATGATCCTATTTCAAAAGATCCAGTGATTAAGAAATGTGGAAGAATCAGTAAGTCTGGTTTGAGACAATATTCAAAGTCACAAGATATTCCAAGAATCATTAATGGTTTAGGAATTTGCATAGTCTCTACTTCTAAAGGAGTAATGACTGATAAACAAGCAAAAAGTCAAAACGTAGGTGGAGAACTTCTCTGCTACGTATACTAAAAATTAAGAATTATGTCTAGAATAGGAAATTCAATAATTGAAATACCAAGTGGATTGACCATGGATATGAGCCCTTCGGGTCTTGTAACAGTGAAAGGTCCTAAAGGTGAACTTCAACAACAAATAGATCCTGACTTCAAAATGAATATTGAAGACGGGTCTATGCATTTGGTACGTCCATCAGAGCAGAAAAGACATAAAGCCTTGCATGGATTATACAGATCACTTATCAATAACATGGTTGTTGGCGTGACGAAAGGTTACAAACTAGAACTGGAACTTGTCGGTGTAGGTTATAGAGTAGCAAATACTGGAAATATGCTAGAGCTTACGTTAGGCTACTCACACCCTATTTATTTTGTAGTACCTGCTGAGGTAAAAGTCGATTCAGTAATGGAAAAGGGTAAAAGCCCTTCAATTATTCTTGAATCAAATGACAAACAACTGATAGGTCAGGTAGCAGCAAAAATAAGAGCATTCAGAAAAGTGGAGCCTTATAAAGGAAAAGGAGTTAGATTTAAAGGTGAAGTAGTTAGAAAGAAAGCAGGTAAAACTGCAGGTTAATTTTTTAATATAATAATTTGTCTTGCGATGAAAAGTAAAGCACAAAGAAGGAAAACAATAAGACACAGAATTAGAAAAAGCATCACTGGAACCTCAGCGAAGCCAAGATTCTCTGTGTTCAAAAGTAATAAAAGTATCTACTGTCAATTAATTGATGACACTGTAGGCGTTACGCTTGCAAGTGCTTCCTCATTAAGTTCTGAAGCTAAAGGTAAAATTGACCAGGCGAAAGAAGTAGGTAAGAAGATTGCAGAAATGGCAAAAACAAAAGACATTTCTGATGTCGTTTTTGATAGATCAGGATTTATTTATCACGGTAGAATTAAAGCATTGGCTGATTCTGCAAGAGAATCAGGTTTAAAATTTTAGAATACTATGGCAGATAATAGAAAAATACGCGCAAAAGATGCAAGTGAACTAAAAGAAAAGTTAGTGCATCTTGGAAGAGTAACGAAAGTAACAAAAGGGGGTAGAACGTTTAGTTTCTCCGCTTTGGTTGTAGTAGGTGATGGAAAAGGAACTGTGGGGCATGGACTAGGAAAAGCTAGAGATGTTGCCGAGTCTATCGCTAAAGCTGTAGATAATGCTAAAAAGAACTTAGTAAAGGTTCCTCTTTATAAAGGAACCATTCCGCACGAGCAGAAAGGTAAATATGGCGCTGGAAAAGTTCTTATCAAGCCTGCCTCAGAGGGAACAGGAGTTATTGCAGGTGGTGCCATGAGAGCAGTACTTGAGATAGCAGGAGTTCAAAATGTATTGGCAAAATCTCAAGGTTCAGCAAATCCACATAACGTTGTCAAAGCAACTGTGAATGCCTTAAGTTTGCTAAGAGCGCCTGAAACAATTGCTAAACAAAGAAGAATTCCACTAGAAAAGGTGTTCAAAGGATAATTTAACACGATTAAAAATTTGCACAATGGCAAAGATTAAGATAACACAGATTAAAAGCGTAATAGACAGATCAAAGAGGCAGAAAGATACGATGATTGCATTAGGTCTTAGAAAAATGAACCAATCTGTAATCAAAGAAACCAACCCTCAGATTTTAGGGATGGTAAGGAAAATTGAACATTTAGTAACTGTAGAAGAAGCATAACATGGGACTACATAATTTAAAACCTGCAAAGGGTTCAGTATCATCAAGAAAAAGAATTGCAAGAGGGCAAGGGTCTGGTAGAGGAGGAACTTCCACTAGAGGACATAAAGGTGCTAAATCAAGATCAGGGTACAGTCGAAAAAGAGCATTCGAAGGTGGTCAAATGCCGCTTCAAATGCGTTTACCTAAAAGAGGGTTTAATAGCCCAAATAGAGTAAGCTATGAACCTATTAATCTCGATAGATTGCAGACTATCGTAGATAAATATAATTTGAAAGAAGTAACTCCAGAATCATTAATAGAAGCTGGTGTTTGTAAGAAGACTGATAAGATTAAAATCTTGGGGTCTGGTGAACTTTCAAAAAGTATAAATGTTACAGCTCATGCAATCTCTGCTACAGCAAAATCCAAAATTGAAGCGCAAGGAGGATCTGCTACAGCATTGATAGTAAAAGAAGTAAAAAAAGTAGAAGCGAAACCTGCTAAAGAGAACCCGGTTGTCTCTCAAGAGGAGGAATAACTGATTGCATAATTCATAAGACAGAAGAATGAAGTTTATTGAAACGCTAAAGAATATCTGGAACATACAGGAATTAAGAGATAGAATATCTTTTACGCTTTTAATTCTACTGATCTATAGATTTGGCTGTTATGTTGTTCTTCCAGGTGTGAACCCACAAGCATTAGAGCTTGCACAATCAGCTGGACAAAATGATTTGCTAAGTTTAATCAATGCCTTTACAGGAGGTGCATTTAATAATGCAGCAGTTTTTGCATTAGGTATTATGCCTTATATCACAGCATCAATTATCATTCAGTTGCTCGGGTTTGCAGTGCCTTACTTCCAGAGACTTCAACAAAAAGAAGGGGAAGCTGGTCGTAAAAAAATTACACAAATAACAAGATTACTTACTGTTGCCATTACACTGGTACAGGGAGGTGGTTACTTAAAAATGATACAGAGTTCAGGAGCTATTGACCCTTCAGTTGATTTAGGTGTTTTCTGGATAAGTAATATTATAATACTTTCTGCAGGTACTGTATTTGCTATGTGGTTAGGTGAAAAAATAACAGATAAAGGTATCGGAAACGGTATTTCTTTATTGATCATGATTGGAATTATTGCCACGTTACCTACTTCATTTGTAGCGGAGGTTTCTAATCAATTTGCAAACAATCCACTCCTATTAATTATTGAACTTGCAGCACTCTTTTTTACAGTGCTTTTATGTGTATTAATAGTCCAAGGGGTGAGAAGAATTCCTACACAATTTGCGAAGCGAATGGTGGGTAGAGGTTCAGGACAAATACCCGTTGCAGGTGTAAGAGATTACATTCCACTGAAAGTAAATGCTGCAGGTGTAATGCCAATCATCTTTGCACAAGCAATTATGTTCTTACCAATGACAGTAGGAAACTGGTTGAGTGATGGAGCACCTAGTGATTTATTAATGAGCTTAAGTGATTGGAAGTCCGTTCCTTATAATGTACTTTTCTTTTTCTTAGTTGTTTTGTTTACATATGTATATACAGCATTATTGGTAAACCCACAGCAGTATGCAGAGTACTTGAAAAGACAGAATGCATTTATTCCAGGAATTAAACCAGGTAAACAAACACAGGACTTTATTGATTCACTAACAACAAGAGTAACATTACCAGGATCTTTTTTCCTAGGTTTTGTATCCATACTACCAGCTATCGTGGCTTCTTTTGGAGTAAGTGATGGATTTGCTTTATTCTTTGGAGGAACATCGCTACTTATCTTGGTAGGTGTTGTATTAGATACGCTTCAGCAAATAGAAAGTTATTTGCTTATGCGTAAATATGATGGCCTCGTAAAATCAGGAAAGATTAAAGGAAGAAGTGGTATGCAGACCATAGGATCTCCTATGTAAGATCGTCTAAATGGTATACTACAAAACAGAAGATGAAATAGAGCTGATAAGAGAAAGCTGTTTACTAGTTAGTAAAACTTTAACACTTGTAGCTACACATCTGAAACCAGGAATTACAGGAGCATACTTGGACAGCAAAGCAGAGGAGTTTATTAGAGATCATAAGGCAATTCCAGGATTTAAAGGATATGGAGGGTTCCCATCAACGCTCTGTATATCTGTGAATGATCAGGTCGTACACGGAATCCCAAATGACAAAGAGTTTACAGAAACGGATATTGTGAGTGTGGATTGTGGAGTATTGATGAACGAGTTTTATGGAGATGCGGCATTTACATTTGCTTTAAATGGAGTAAATGAGGAAACAATGGAACTTTTAGTAACGACAAAAGATTCATTATATATAGCAATTGAAGCAGCAAAGGTTGGAAATAGGATTGGCGATATAGGCCATTCTGTTCAAAATCATGCTGAAAAACTGCACAAATACGGAGTTGTTAGAGAGTTAGTAGGGCACGGAATAGGGAAAAATCTACATGAATCTCCAGAAGTTCCTAACTATGGCAAACGGGGCAGAGGACCTCTTATTAAGACTGGTTTGGTAATTGCCATCGAACCTATGGTCAATTTAGGCGTAAAAGAAGTGCGCCAGGATGACGATGGTTGGACAATTATTACCCGAGATAACAAGCCTTCAGCACATTATGAGCATACAGTTGCCATAAAATCTGATAAAACCGATATTTTGTCGGATCACGTTATAGTAGAAGAAGCAGTCAAAAATAACGCAGAACTTAAGGAAATTTCATTAAAAAATTAGATATTTGCAGTCCGAAAAAATTTATGGCGAAACAAGAACTTATAAAACAAGACGGTATCATTGAAGAAGCATTGTCAAATGCAATGTTTAGAGTGCGTTTGGAAAACGATCATTTACTTGTTGCAACCATTTCTGGAAAAATGAGAATGCATTACATTCGAATTCTTCCCGGTGATAAGGTGGCTGTAGAAATGTCTCCATACGATTTAACAAGGGGACGAATAACTTACAGATATAAATAAATAGAATATGAAAGTACGAGCATCCATAAAAAAGAGATCTACAGATTGTAAGATCGTAAGAAGAAAAGGGAAGCTTTATGTGATTAACAAAAAGAATCCTAGATTCAAACAAAGACAAGGATAAGATATGGCAAGAATTTCAGGTGTTGATTTACCAAAAAATAAAAGAGGTGTAATAGGTCTTACCTACATCTTTGGGATTGGTAGCAGCAAAGCTTCAGAGGTTTTGAGCAAAGCAAAAATTGATGAAAACGTTAAAATCAAAGATTGGACGGATGACAACATCAAGGAAATTGCTAAAATGCTTCAAGACGAATATAAAGTAGAAGGAGACTTGAGAAATGAAATTCAATTGAACATTAAACGTTTGATGGATATCGCATCTTATAGAGGTCTGCGTCACAGAAAGGGACTTCCTGTTAACGGTCAAAGAACAAAGACGAATGCTAGGACAAGAAAGGGGAGAAAGAAGACTGTGGCAAACAAAAAGAAAGCAACTAAATAATTAAATAAATCTTAGGCTGATCTATGGCTAAATCTAGAAAAAAAAGAAAGGTAACAGTTGCTCCGGAAGGAGTAGCATATATCCACGCCAGTTTTAACAATATAATTGTTTCAATGGCTAACAAGTCAGGACAGGTGATCTCTTGGGGATCTGCTGGTAAAGCAGGGTTTAGAGGTTCCAAGAAAAATACACCGTATGCAGCTCAGATTGCAGCAAAAGACGCAGCGCAAGTTGCTTATGATGCTGGAATGCGATATGCAGAGGTATATGTGAAAGGTCCAGGATCAGGCAGAGAATCTGCAATCCGTGCAATTGATGGTTGTGGTATTAAAGTGACTAGGATAAATGATATGACTCCTATTCCACATAACGGGTGTAGACCACCTAAAAGAAGACGAGTTTAATTTTTCTATTAAAGACTATCTAGAGTTATAAGTAATGGCAAGATATACAGGTCCAAAGACAAAAAAATCAAGAGCGTTAGGTGAGTCCCTTTTTGGGCATGACAAAGCTTTCGAAAAAAGAAAGTATCCTCCAGGCCAACATGGAACGGGGAGAAGAAGAAAGCAGAACTCTGATTATAAAGTTCAATTAATGGAAAAGCAAAAAGCCAAGTACACCTACGGTTTACTTGAAAGACAATTTGCTAATCTATTTGACAAAGCAAGTAGAAATAAAGGTGTTACCGGCGAAGTACTTCTTCAGTTTCTTGAAGCTAGACTAGATAACACAGTGTTTAGACTTGGCATCGCTCCTACACGTAGTGCAGCGAGACAACTCGTCAATCACAAACACATTTTGGTAAATGGAAAATTAACAAATATTCCTTCTTTCCAATTAAAGCCAGGTGATGTTGTATCTGTAAGAAATAAATCAAGGCACCTCTCTACAATCCATGACTCTATATCTACTAAACAAGATGTTAGAAAATGGTCTTGGTTAGAATGGAATCCTGATAAATGGGAAGGAAAGTTTCTTGAACTTCCAGAAAGAGAAAAAATTCCAGAAAAAATTAATGAACAACTTATTGTAGAATTATACTCTAAGTAATCTTAATAGCATTCATCTTCTATCTAATCTACTTTTTAAAACAGAATATATATGAGTATCCTCAGTTTTCAGAAGCCTAATAAGATCTTATTACAGAAAGCAAATGAGTTTGAAGGGTTATTTGAATTTAAGCCACTAGAGCCAGGTTTTGGGCAAACAGTTGGTAATTCATTAAGAAGAGTACTTCTATCTTCATTAGAAGGTTACGCAATATCTGCAATTAGAATTGCTGGAGTAGAGCATGAATTTGCTACCATCAAAGGAGTAGTAGAAGACGTTGTGGATATCATACTGAACTTAAAGCAAACAAGACTTAAGCCGAATATCGAAGATCTAGATAGTGCTGAAGAAAAAATATACTTGACCATCAGTGGGCAGGAAGAATTTAAAGCTGGTGACTTAGAAGCATACACAAATGTATTCAAAGTAATGAACCCTGATTTAGTTATATGTAGAATGGATCCTTCTGTAAACCTAGAAATCGAATTTACGATTACAAAAGGAAGAGGATATGTGCCTGCAGATGAGAATCTACCTAAAGATGCACCAATCGGTATTATTCCTGTGGATGCAATCTACACACCTATCAAGAGAGTATCTTACGAGATAGACAATACAAGGGTAGGGCAAAAAACAGATTACGAAAAACTTACTATACATGTTCAGACTGATGGAACAATACATCCTGAAGATGCTATAAAGGAAGCGTCGAGAATAATGATCCAACATTTGATGTTGATCACGGATGAAAATATCACGTTTGAAGATGCAACAAGCAGAGAAGACAATATTGTAGATGAACACATCTTACATATGAGAAAGCTTCTTAAAACTTCTTTAGAAGATCTTGATCTTTCAGTAAGAGCATACAACTGCTTAAAGGCGGCTAAAATCAATTCTCTTGGAGAAATGGTTAAGTATGATACACACGAACTTCTTAAGTTTAGAAACTTCGGTAAGAAGTCTCTAGTAGAAATTGAAGAATTACTACAAAACAAAGGTCTTACATTTGGTATGGATCTTGGAAAATATAAGTTAGACGAAGATTAGTCACTACGACCCAAGCTTAGCTTGGACCCTATTTAAAAATAGCATAATACCATTCTGATATGATTCAAAGGTCGTACTTGAAATTCAGAACAGTGATGCATAACTAACATTGTCATGAGACACGGAAAAAAACATAACCATCTCGGTAGACAGAAAGGGCACAGAACCGCTCTTTTAAGAAACCTTTCTTGTGCATTAATAGAGCACAAAAGAATAAATACAACACTTGCAAAAGCGAAAGCACTCAGAGTTTATATCGAACCTGTAGTGACTAGATCAAAAGAAAATACTACGCATTCCAGAAGAGTAGCATTTAGATACTTGCAAAGCAAAGACGCTGTAAAGGAATTATTTGGAACTGTAGCTGATAAAATTGCTGACAGACCAGGTGGTTATACAAGAATCATTAAAACTGGATTTAGAAAAGGAGATGCAGCAGAAATGGCAATGATAGAGTTCGTTGATTTTAATGATATTTACACAAAAACTTCAAAACCTAAATCCACTGGAAGAACACGTAGAAAGAAGAAGGGTAGTGGAGCAACAGCAGCAAGCGCACAGGAAGAAGAATAAAATTCACAAAATATATCTTAATGAAGCTTACAGATTTAAAAACTGTAAGCTTTTTTTTTGCCACAGATTTCCATCATTCATTACACCGTTGGGTTCCCTGCATGTTAGTGATGATGCGTATGCCCGGCGGGGTCTGATTTTTTGAAAGTAAATGATTTTGTTTCTACTGGTTTTGGGGTAGATTCATTTTCGACGATAGAATAAGTTGTATTTAGCTCTAAACCTGTGTACTCCGTTTTTGTGAGCGCTTTATTTGGCCATTGTACTGTCAACGATTTAATAGAGCTGGCATTACCTAAGCCTAGATGCGCAATAAGAGCGTTTGCGCCAAAACTAGCTCCAGAACTAACAGTATGATAGATGACGCGTTCTATTCCCGCAACAACGCAAGTAAGTTCTAGCCTTGCTCCGATGGCTGAATGATTGGAGTCAGTACCTTTTAATAATAATTTAATCCAGTTATGATCTGACCCAGGGTTTTCAAAAAGAGCATTTGGAAATACATCTCCCTCAAAAGCACCTCCCATTACCGCATAAATATCTTGGTTACCATCATTGTTTAAGTCAGCAAAAGAAATACCATGCCCTTTTTGTATATGACCAAGTCCAAGAGCAAATGTTTCATCAGAAAATGAACCTCCACTATCATTTTTGAAAAATCTATTTGGAACGACTGAACGGTAATCAGGGGCTCCGGTACCTAAATAGAAATCTAAATAGCCATCATTATCAATATCACCATAGTTGGAACCCATTGTAGCTAAAGAAGTATAATTCATATAGTCACTACTCTTATCAAGAAACTTATTCTGCTTGTCATTGATAAACAACTTTGAAGGTTCAGCACTTACCTTTTTGTTTAAAAAATCTCTTGCAAATTGACCTGATTGATCTGTGAATGCTTCATTCGGAAATGAAGAAACATATAAATCATCCCACCCATCATTGTTGGCATCAAAAAACCAACAGGGAAATGCGGCAAATGGCTTTTCTACTCCAGATTGACTTGTGACGTTTTTAAAAGCATTACCCTTATTAAGCAGTAAGACATTAGGACCTTGTAAATTAGAGATAAAAATATCCCTGAGTCCATCATTATTTATATCACCACTAGTCACACCCTTAAAGTAGCCAGTAACATCAGCGTTGACTGATTTGGCTATTTCAGAAAAACCGCCTTGGCCATTATTTAAAAACAATTCACAAGGGAATTTTTCAGTGCTCGAAGAGGTTGTCTCATTTGCAACAAAAAGATCTATCCATCCGTCGTTATTAAAGTCAAACCATTCTGCGCTTTGTGTTGGTTTGATGCTATACAGCCCTTTAGTAATTGTTTGATCTTCAAATTGTGCATTCCCATTGTTAATTAATAATGAATTAGGAAGAATACCCCAACTCCGCAATGGTCTCCAAGCTCCTCTTAATATTATAAAATCTAAATCACCATCGTTATCTATATCTGCTTGCTTTAAATTTAAACCTCCTTTAATATCATTTAGACCTGCCTCTGCTGTTTCGTCTTTAAAACCGGAAGCACCTTTATTAGCATAGAATTTTACCTTACCATTAATCCCCCATGATGAAGTTATGATATCAATGTAGCCATCATTGTTAAAATCATCTGTTATGACACTACCCGATAAGTCAAACATATCAATGCCCATCTGGCTTGCGATGTTTTGAAAAGATGAGTCCTGATTTTTATCCCCAATTTCTATAAAAAATTTATTTGGTACTTGATCTGGATACTTACCCAAGGTCATGTAAGCGAGATTTAGTAACCATCTAGATTGGTAATCTTCAGGAAAAATTGCTAATATTTGCTCGTATTTTTCAATTGCTTTTTCTGAACCATTAGTTAATTGATGAAGTCCTTTTTCTTGAATCGGTATGATGCAAGAATCATCATTATGATTGATTTGGCAATTTTCTTGCTCACCTAACCTTAAGAAACAAATGGCAAGAAATTCATGCAACATTTTAGTTTCATTTGTTATTCTCTTAGAAGTACCTTGAGTGTTTAGAATACTATTAATTAAAGAAATTGCTTCTTGAGTATTTCCCATGTTTAGCAATTCTTTAGCAGATTGAAATCTAAGCATCAGGTTATCCTTTAGAGTAAGTTGTTCTTTAATTTTATTTGATCGGATTGTGTTTTCATAAATACTGAGTGAAAGTTGAGATTTTGCCAATATAGACTTAATGCTATCCTGCATACCGCCATCGATTTGGTTCTTTTGAGAAGAATCAACTGGATTTTCCACCTTACATTGAAAGAATAGAAATATGAATAGGTATATAACTAGAATGTATCGTATCTGCATGGATTGTTTTGTTAACTGTTGGTAATAAAATTACCCATATATGTGAGATATGTCCACTTAAAGTATGGTCTTTTTAGATATGTTTTATATTTGTACAAATTATTAAAAACTATAATCTGTAGTAATGTTGAATAATGAAGATTCGCAGGCGATTTTACTCCTAGAAGACGGAACTAGCTTTATTGGTAAGGCGGCTGGCATTAAAGGAACTACCACTGGAGAAATCTGCTTTAATACTGGAATGACAGGCTATCAAGAGATTTTTACGGATCCCTCATACTTTGGACAGGTCATGGTTACAACCAATGCGCATATTGGAAATTATGGAATTAAAAATTCTGATGTAGAATCCAATAACGTGCAAATTGCTGGGCTTGTATGCAAGAATTTTACAAACGAGTATTCCCGACCACAAGCAGAAAATGAAATACAAAAGTATTTTGAGAAGGAATCCATTGTTTGTATCCATGGAATTGATACTCGAGAGATTGTTAGACATATTAGGGACAAAGGTGCAATGAACTGCATTATATCTTCAGATGAAAAAGATATTGACGTTTTAAAACAAAAATTAGCAGCAGCTCCTTCTATGGATGGATTGGAGTTGGCATCTAAAGTAACTACACAAAAAGAATATACCTTAGGCGAAGAAACAGCTCCTTTAAAGATTGCTGTACTTGATTTCGGAACAAAGAAAAATATTCTAAGGTGTTTTGTTGAGAGAGATTGTTTTGTAAAAGTATTCCCAGCTAAGACTCCTGCAGATCGTATAAAAGAATTTGGTGCAGATGGCTACTTTTTATCAAATGGACCAGGGGATCCAGCAAGTATGGATTACGCCCAAGTGTCTATCAAAGAATTATTAAAAACAGATAAACCGATGTTCGGCATCTGTCTTGGTCACCAGCTCTTAGCATTAGCAAATGGAATCCCAACTTATAAAATGCATAACGGTCATAGAGGAATTAACCATCCAGTTAAGAATCTTGAAACTGGCTTATGTGAAATTACATCGCAAAACCATGGCTTTGGTGTGAATGCTGATGTGCTCCGAGAAAATAGCGATACCATTGAGATAACTCATATGAATTTAAATGATGATACTGTAGAAGGAATAAAGATAAAAGGCAAACCTGCATTCTCAGTTCAGTATCATCCAGAAGCATCACCGGGACCACATGACTCCAGGTACTTATTCGACGACTTTGTTGCATTAATTAAAAAACATAAATCATAATGGCAGAAATAATTGATATACGAGCAAGAGAAATACTTGATTCTAGAGGTAATCCAACAGTAGAGGTAGAGGTACTTACTGAAAATGGATTCATGGGTAGAGCAGCTGTCCCTTCTGGTGCATCCACAGGAAAATACGAAGCGATAGAAATGCGCGATAATGATAAAGATAGATTTTTAGGAAAGGGAGTATTGAAAGCTTGTGATAACGTAAATGACAAACTGCGTAATGTTGTTATTGGAGAAAGTGTTTTTGAACAGCGTTACATAGATGAGGCGATGATCGCATTAGATGGAACAGAAAATAAGTCTCTCATGGGAGCAAATGCGATACTTGGTGTATCTCTAGCAGTCTCGAAAGCTGCGGCCATGGAATCTGATCAATCCCTATATAGATATATTGGAGGAGTGAATGCGCACGTGATGCCAGTTCCAATGATGAATATTTTAAATGGAGGATCACATGCGGACAACAGCATAGATTTCCAAGAATTTATGGTAATGCCTGTTGGAGCTGAGTCCTTTTCGCAAGGATTACAAATGGGAGTTGAGGTGTTCCATGCTTTAAAGAAAGTTTTAAAGTCAAAAGGATACTCTACGAATGTAGGAGATGAAGGAGGTTTCGCTCCCAATATAAAATCAAATAAAGAAGCAATTGAGATTGTGTTACATGCGATAGAGTCAGCAGGGTATAGACCAGGTGAGGATCTTATGATTGCAATGGATGCAGCGGCGTCAGAATTCTACCTGCATGATGAGAAAGTATATCACTTTAGCTCTTCAACTGGAGATAAGTTAACCTCTGATGAAATGATATCCTACTGGAAAGAATGGGTAGATAATTACCCAATTTTATCAATCGAAGATGGTTTGGACGAAGATGATTGGGAAGGTTGGGCTAAATTGACAGCTACAGTAGGAGATAAAATACAATTAGTGGGTGATGATCTTTTTGTAACAAACACTAAAAGATTGAAAAGAGGGATAAAAGAGCGTTCGGCAAATTCCATTTTGATAAAAGTAAATCAAATAGGATCACTGACAGAAACAATAGAGGCAGTATCTATGGCGCATAATAATGGACTTACATCCGTCATGAGTCACAGATCAGGAGAGACAGAGGATACTACAATTGCAGACCTTGCAGTAGCTTTGAATACGGGTCAAATTAAAACAGGATCTGCCTCTAGAAGCGACAGGATAGCTAAATACAATCAGTTATTACGTATAGAAGAAGAATTAGGATCAGCAGCAGTTTATAAAGGTAGGGACATTTTCTAGATTTTAGCTATATTTACATATTATAAATATTTGTAATATGAGTAAAAAAAGCGAGAAGAAAAACCTAGCACCGAGAAAAGCATGGTTTTTGAACAAGTATTTACTTTGTCTCATCTTCTTTTTAGTTTGGATGCTTATCTTTGACCGCCACAGTTGGAGAACGCAAAGGCAGCTATCTAACTCAATAGAGACATTGAGACTAGAAAAAGCGGAATTTACAGATAAGTATAAATTGGCACTCCAACAACAGGAGGATCTTAAGCAGGATCCAGAAAAGTATGCTAGAGATAATTACTTTATGCATACCGAAAATGAACAAGTATTTTACATAGAAAAAGAATAATTACAGATGAGCGTTCTCGTAAATAAAAACTCAAAAATCATTGTACAAGGTTTTACTGGAAAAGAAGGTACATTTCATGCCAGTCAGATGATTGACTACGGTACAAATGTAGTCGGTGGTGTTACTCCAGGGAAAGGTGGACAAGAGCATATAGGTAAACCAGTTTATAATACAGTTGTGGAAGCCGTTGAGAAAGTGGGTGCCGATACTAGTATAATTTTTGTACCTCCGAGATTTGCACCAGATGCAATCATGGAAGCTGCAGATGCTGGAATAAAAGTAATCATCTGTATAACAGAAGGAATACCTGTCCAAGATATGGTTAAGGTAAAAGAATATATTAAAGATTACGATTGCAGACTTGTAGGACCTAACTGTCCAGGTGTTATGACTCCAGATGAAGCAAAGGTAGGAATCATGCCAGGCTTTATTCACAAAAAAGGAAGGATAGGAATCGTATCTAGATCTGGTACGCTTACGTATGAAGCAGTTGATCAGGTAACAAAAGCTGGGATGGGACAATCTACTTGCATTGGAATTGGTGGTGACCCTATCGTGGGGACAACAACAAAAGATGCTGTTGAACTATTAATGAATGATCCTGATACAGATGGAATAATAATGATTGGAGAAATAGGTGGAAGTATGGAAGCAGATGCCGCTTATTGGGTGAAAGAACATGCTACGAAACCAGTTGTTGGCTTTATTGCTGGACAAACAGCACCAAAAGGTCGTACAATGGGGCACGCCGGTGCTATTATAGGCGGAAAAGACGATACTGCTGCAGCTAAGATGAAAATCATGGAAAGTTGTGGCATTCATGTAGTGCAGTCCCCTGCAGATATAGGTATTACCATGGCAAAAGTTTTAAATGCCTAGTCCTAATTAATTTTCTTATATATGTTTTTTATTGATTCTAATTATTGATTTAGGATCAATAGCTTTAACTTAGTAGTCCTAACAACGACATTCTAAAATACAAGATAAAGCCATGAATAACCGCCTAGCCAATGCATTTCTATGCGTAGTCTTTTTTGCCTGTTCCTCTACTTCTATATCAATACACGCCCAATGCTATGAAGAATCTGCACAGCTTGCAGGGATTTATGGATTTTGGGGCTTTGGTTATACTGGAGGAGGAGGAGTTAGTTTTGCTGACTTTGATCTAGATGGAGATGATGACTTGACTTTTACTTCCCAAGAAGGAGATGATCTTTACTTTTATGCGAATACAGGAAACGGATCTTTTTTACTTATTACTCCCCCCTTAGTTTCTAACACAGAAGAAACAAAGTGTCTGAATTGGATCGATTTTGATAATGACGGAGACAAAGATTTGTTCGTAACAGCTTTTGGCGCACCTAATCGTCTATATGAAAATACCGGCGATATGAGCTTTACAGATGTGACGACATCGTTAGGACTTCCATTGACAAATGATTATACAATTGGTTCAAACTTCGGGGACTACGATCAAGATGGATGGCTAGATCTTTACATTACAAATTATGGTAATACAGCACCCGCTGATACAAATGTGCTGTACAGAAATCTTGCTGGAGCATCTTTCGAGGATGTAACTTTTGAAGCAGGCGTTTCAAATTATTGCGTGCCAGTGCCTGGGATAGATTGTGATGTTAATCCAGGAAGACAGAGCTTTTGCTCAGCTTGGTATGATTATGATCAGGATGGTGATTTAGATCTATATATAGCAAATGATAGACCTCAATTTGAAAATACGTTATTTGAAAACAAAGGAGATGGTACCTTTGAAGATGTGAGTGTGGCGACAAAGTCTAATGTCACAATTTATGCCATGAACACAGGTTTTGGTGATTCTGATGGTGATGGGTTCTTTGACTTGTATGTAACAAATATCGGACCTAGTTCACATCTAGTATTTAATCCCGCACTAGGTGCGTATATAGAAAATGCGTATAATTTAGGGACACGTTTCAATCGCGTCGGCTGGGGAGCCAATTTTTTCGATTATGATAATGACACAGATCAAGATCTATATGTGTGCTCAATGAGCGATTTACCTTCTGAACCTAATGCCTTTTTTGTGAATGATGGAAATGGTAGCTACTATGAACCTTTGGCTTTAGTTGGTGGCCTAGGAGGAATAGACCATGAGGTTTCTCACGTTTGTGCAATTGGAGATTATAATAGTGATGGCTTTCAGGATATTGTGGTGTCACATAATGGCACAGCTAATTTTCATCTTTGGCAAAGTTGTGAAGACAATAATTACAACTATGTTCAATTGGATTTAAAAGGAACAGTAAGTAATCAAGATGCCTATGGAGCTCTTGTAAAAGCGTATTCAAATGGAAATATAATAGTCCAACAAAAAGCGTCGCATCAAGCATATTTAGCGCAAAATTCAGATATTATCACAATTGGATTGGCAACAAGTGGAATAGATTCCATTACGATTAATTGGCCTTTTGCAGGTTCAGACACAACTCTATTCTCAAACGATATTCAATTAAATACAGTAAATCAGATTATTGAAATCCCTATAAATGGATCAAGTGCATGCGTAGTTGGCAATAATTGTAATGACGGTGATCCATGTACAGTAGGTGAAGCTTATAATGCGAATTGTGATTGTGTTGGAGGAACAACGCCAGATTTAGATGGAGATGGGATTTGTGATGCGAATGACCTTTGTCCAGATAATCCAGATCCCGATTGTATAGACTTTCCTACAGTGGATCCTAATCTCAATATTGTTAGAAAATGGAATGAATTATTACTCGAGTCCATTCGATTAGATTTGGCAAGACCTACTGTGCATGCAAGAAACTTATTCCACACGTCTATTGCAATGTGGGATGCATATTCAGTATATCATGATAATTCTGCATGTCCATATTTGTTAGGAAACACCGTAGATGGGTTTTCAAGTGCATTTAATGGGTTTACACCTTTTGGAAATATTGATGAAAATCTAGAGAAAACAATAAGTTACGCTTGTTATAATATACTAAGCCATCGGTTTTCAAATTCTCCAAATGCCTCAGAATTACAAGATGCCTATAATTATTTAATGTCCCAACTTGGATATGATATCAGTGTTACATCAATGGATTATAGCAGTGGAAATCCAGCTCATTTAGGTAACTATATAGCAGATCAAATCATAAACTTTGGATTACAAGATAAATCAAATGAGACAATGGGTTATGGAAATGATTATTACAATCCAGTAAACGCTCCTTTGGTAATGAATGATCCAGGTAACCCTACCATTACAGATTATAACCGATGGCAACCCTTAACACTTGAAACCTTTATTGATCAAAGTGGCAATGTCATTCCTATCCAAACTCCTGACTTTTTAAGTCCAGAATGGGGACAAGTTACGAATTTTGCTCTTGAGGATTCTGACCTTACGAGTTACTTTAGAGATGGATTTGAATATGAGGTATATCATGACCCTGGCACCCCGCCAAACATGAATATAAATGGAATTGGAGACTCAGGCATCTTTCAATGGGCGTTTACACTTGTTTCTAAGTGGTCTTCGCATCTGAGTCCTGATGATGGAGTTCTGATTGATATTTCGCCGGTAACCCAAGGGAATTTAGATCCTTCTCCGCAAAATTTTGATGATTATGATGACTTTTATTTAGATGAAGGAGGTAATCCGAGCAATGGGTATACAGTAAATCCTGCAACAGGTTTACCCTATGCATCAAATGTAGTCCCAAGAGGTGATTTTTCCAGAGTGCTTGCAGAATTTTGGGCTGATGGTCCAGATTCAGAAACACCACCTGGGCACTGGTTTACGTTATTGAACACTGTATCAGATCATCCTGATTTAGATAAGAAGATGGAAGGAGTTGGTCCAGAATTAGAGGATACCGAATGGTATGTAAAATCATATTTCGCTATGGGAGGAGCTATGCATGACGCTGCTGTATCTGCTTGGGGAATAAAAGGTTGGTATGATTATATCAGACCAGTATCAGCAATAAGAGCGATGGCGGACTTAGGACAAAGTTCTGATCCCGCACTTCCGAATTACCATGATGCAGGTATGCCTTTAACGGATGGTCTGGTTGAAATAGTTGTCGCAGGAGATCCTTTGATGGGAGCTAACAATGAACATTTAAATAAAATAAAATTATATTCCTGGTTAGGACATGATGCTATTGACGATGAAGAAGTGGATGAAGCTGGAGTTGGCTGGATACTTGCTGAAAACTGGGCACCTTATCAAAGAGCTTCCTTTGTAACGCCTCCATTTGCAGGTTATGTTTCTGGGCACTCTACGTTTTCAAGGGCTGCAGCGGAAGTCTTAACCATGCTTACTGGGGATGCATATTTTCCTGGTGGACTTGGAACATTCACAGCCGAGAAAGATGAGTTTTTGGTGTTTGAAGATGGACCGTCAATTGATATAGAATTGCAATGGGCAACATACAGAGATGCTGCGGAGCAATCAGCATTATCTCGTATATGGGGTGGAATACATCCTCCTTTCGATGACCTACCTGGAAGAGAAATTGGACTTGTTGTTGGGACAAATGCTTTCAATAAAGCACTTTCTTTCTTTGATACAACGTGTTCTGATGTAGATCCGTGTACTGTAGGTGCAGCATGTAACGATGGAAATCCTTGTACAACCGGAGATATGTTTGATGATAATTGTGATTGCTTTGGGACATTTACTGATTCTGATTCGGACGGTGTTTGTGATGCCAATGATCTATGTCCTGGACAAGATGATATGGACGCAGGCACAGCATGTAATGATAATGATGAATGTACAATAAATGATACATATGATGCGAACTGCAATTGTATAGGTGTCTATGTGGATGCTGATGGGGATGGGTATTGTGTAGGTGATGATACGGATGATACTGATGCTTGCATCCCCGATTCTAATTCTCCTAATTGCATGGATTGTTGGACAAGTTTGTATTTCGATGATTTTGAAGTAGATGTAGGTATATGGAATGCTAGAGGGCTTGATTGTTTTTATGATACATATCCGCAAGCATATAGTGGATCAAAATGCTTTATGATCAGAGATGATTCGGGTATACACTCTTCAATGATCTCATGGCATTTAGATTTAACGTCTTACTCTGATGTTGAAATCTCTTTTACGTATCTAGTACAAGATTTTGATGATGCTTCCGAGGAAATTAGATTAGAAGTTTCAACAGATGGAGGTCAGTCATTTACGTTCATTGAAGAATGGAATTATACTGACGAATTTGAGAATGGTGTAAGAGAATTTCCTGTCGTTGCAGTGTCAGGGATTGACTTTGGAGTTAATACACAGTTCAGAATAGTATGTAATGCATCAGATGATGAAGATGAAGTCTATATTGATGATGTGGAAATAAGAGCATGTCCTTTACCATTACCTCCACCGATGTCAACGAGCACAGACCAAACTGCAAAATCTTCGATAAAATTATTTCCAAATCCTGTAGTAGTAGGAGGTAATTTATTTATTAGTAATATATCAGAAGACCAAGTAAGTGATGTAATATTGTATAATAACTTTGGGCAAAAAGTTAAAACAGAATTTATTACGGAGCATCCAAACATGATAAGTGTATCGACAAAAAGACTTGCACACGGGCTGTATGTTTTAAAAACAAAAATAGGAAAAGAAGTATTTACGCATAAAGTAATCCTAGTGCATTAATACCTTTAATTAAAAATTATTATTGACCCAATGAGTATATTCTGATTGGGTCATTTTAGTTAAATGCAATTTTTCAGTTATCCTTGTCCGAAATATATCAACCCGGAAATTGAGACTATAAGATTTGGAGTTCATATATGTAGATATTGAAAATAGTGTACCTAAACATGGTCCACTTAATCTAAATGAGTTGCATTAGTAAGCTGTAATTTCTTATTATCTTTGATTTCAAAGAGGACAAGCAATTTCTCTTTTAAAATGATCCCAATAATTAAAAGATATGGCCTATGAAAAATGTTTGTCTAGTAATTATGTTTAGCTTCTTGTCTTCTTGTGGTCAAAATGATATTGTGGATCCAGAAGGTATATTAATACCATTGAATCCAATAATAGGATTTTCGAATGGAAGCTTTATGGATTCAGAAGGTAAGCGAATGTTTCCTTGGGGTTACAACTATACGAATTCGGAAAATGTAGGACTTATCGAAGACCGTTGGATGGAATCAGAAGTTTGGAAAACAATTGAGTCTGATTTTGATGAAATGAAAGACTATTCCGCTAACATTGTAAGAATACATTTACAATACAATAAATTTATGATTGATGCAGAATCGCCTAATACTTCCAACTTAAATAGATTAGCGGAACTAGTAGAAATGGCTGAAAAAAAAGGTTTGTACCTTGATATAACTGGTTTGGCTGCTTATAGAAAAAATGATAGCCCGGATTGGTATGATATGTTGTCTGATAAAGAGAGATGGGAAACGCAGAAGGTATTTTGGAAGAGTATTGCGCAAAAGCTAGAAGGTAAGAATGCAGTTTTTGCATATAATTTAATGAATGAGCCTGTTGTAAGTGTGGGTTGCTCAGTTTTAGATGCATGTGATTGGTTGCCAGGAAACGGTTTTGGGGGCTTTCATTTTGTGCAGAATATTTCACGCGATCCTGATAAAACATTCGCTCCTACTATAAAAGAATGGACAGCGGAAATGACAAATGCTATACGGTCTGAAGATTCTAGAACGATGATAACTATAGGATTTCTCAATTTAGGAAATATTCAACAGTTTGAAGAAAATCTCGATTATGTCAGCGCCCATATTTACCCCAAATCAGAACTATTAGAAGAGGCTATAGATTTTATAGAAAACAATCAAACATCTCCATTGGTAATAGAAGAGACAGCAAATTTGTATTGTAATATATCAGAGTTAGAGATATTCTTAGATGCGATAGAGGGAAAATACCATGGCTTGTTAGGGCATTATAGTGGTAAGAATTTGGATGAACTAAGTAATGGAACAGTTGCTAATGCACTTAGTAAGAATTTTATTGAAATGATGATTCAGAGAAATCCGAATTAAAAAAACATAACTATCTAGTGAATTCAATCAATTAGGATTGTGTCTTTGATCTCTTCCCAAAATATTGTTTACCTACAATCAATAAACCAAAAGACTCACAATCTTCTTTGCTAGTCTTAGCATGATGCGCTCCATGTGCTCTTAGTATCCCTTTAGAGTATTTATTGTCTAACTGTTTAAACCACTTAAATCTGCGGTGAATATATACATCGTGAATTAAAAAATACGTTATACCATATAATGAAATACCAATGCCTACAAAAAGTAATGGGAAGTAACCGTCAATCAAACCACCTAACATATAGCATACTGCACTTGGAATTGCAAAAACTATAAAGAACAAATCATTTTTCTCAAAGAAACCTTCTTTTTCATGATGTGGCCTGTGATGGTCTTCATGCCAGACCCATAAAAATCCATGCATGATATATTTATGAGCAAACCAAGCCACGAATTCCATACCCGCAAAGGCACCAAAGGTAATTAGGACATATAAGAGAATATCACTCATATGCCAAAGATAATATATGATCGGAATATTGTATGCAGGAAATAGCTATTCTAGTATCAATTTTTCGCCCTCATGATATTTATAGGTTTCGCGCATAAGAGGAATCTCTATATAAAATGAAGTACCGTGCCCTTCTTCCGTCTCAAAGTACATGCGACCATCAAAAGCGCTAAGCATATTGGTCGAAATTGCTAATCCTAAACCAGTGCCAGACGTCTTGGTTGTGAAATAAGGAGTAAATACCTTTTCCTGTAATTCCTTAGGTATTCCTTTTCCATTATCCTGCACCTTAATTACTGCTTTGTCGTTTTCTTTATATAAACTTATAAGGATTAAGCCCTTACGTTCTTCGGGGATAGATTGAATAGCATTTTTAACTAGATTGTTTAAGACACGTATCATATGGTTCTTATCAGCAAATACCTCAATTGAGTTTAAAGGTTCAAATAGCTTAATTTCCATATCGTCCCTTTTTCTAAATAGATCATGGACCACCTCTACCACTTCGTTAAGAACAATTTTATCATTATTTGCCTGAGGTAGAGTTGCAAAATTTGAAAATGCATTTGCAATTTCCGCAAGATTGTCAATTTGCTCAATAAGTGTTGTTGATATCTTATTGACAATCGCTTCCGTATTATTTGGATCAGAATCAATGGCTCTCTTAAGATATTGAATACTCAATTTCATTGGTGTGAGTGGATTTTTAATCTCATGAGCAACTTGTTTAGCCATCTCACGCCATGCAGTATCACGCTCTGTTTTTGCAAGTAATTCAATGTTCTGTTCTAGTTTCACAAGCATATCGTTATAACTGGTAATCAGCTCGCCAATCTCATCATTTGCCTCCCATTCAATGACTTCGTTTTTTGAGCCAAACTTGATGGATTTTAATCGCAACTGCAATGCAGTAAGGGGACGTGTGATTGATTTCGATATCGCTATGGCAAGCGCTCCTGCAATAAAAAACAGGAATACATAAAGATTAAGCATGGAGCTTAAGAAGTCAGAAATACTAGACCTTACAGATCCCTTTGAATAATTGTTATCGTGCAGCGAAATGTATCCTATATTTCCAAGAACGGGATGCGTTATCGGGAAATATGCACTTACACTAGCATAAGATTGAAGCGTATAACTCTCTTTCTTACCATGAGCCTTGTGTTGATAATAAGGATAAAATGGATAGGCTGTTGTTTGAATCTGAGATAACGTGCTTTGTCCTTGCTTATTGTAGAATGATCCTAATACATTGTTTACTTCGGATAACTTAGGGAGTTCATTCTCAATAAGATTAAGCGCCGATTGCAAATCGGTGATAGCTGAAAGTCTATTTTGTAGACTATTGTTTATAGTAATTACTTTGGCAGATATATTCTTTTCCTGATTGTTTTTTAAGATTTGATTAAAATACAGACTAGTAACAATTGCAATAGAAAGGAACGAAAGTAGGATAAGAAATATGATAACCATTTGAATTTTTGTGCTGAGTGCACCAAAATTTGCAATATTTAGATAAGGTGATTTAAACAGATCAAACTTTAAACTTAAAACGCTAATAATAAATACAAATATACCAGAAAGACAGAATATAAAAGAGAACAGAGATATAGGTCGAAGTAAATTGGAATATGTCTTTTTTACGTAAAGCAACTTATTGTTCTCAACTGTTTTAAATATATGGGAATTTGCACCTCGCTGAACTATAGTGTCATTTTTTAACCCATCAATATTTATCTCAGGTAGTGCGGTTATTTCTCCATTGAGATACACCTTGTCTGAAAAGAGGCCGTATGGAATGTTTTTCTTAGGTTTTTGGATATTGGGTTCAAATAATGCAATGAATAATTTTTCTCTTTTCTCTTGAAAAGTAAATAGCAATTTATTGCTTATGGGATTGTATAAGATCGAACCGTCATCTGCAATCTTTATTAAGTAGGGACTGGCAATTGTATTTTCAGTTTTTTCTTCATTGACTATTCTACTTTCACCTTCTGCATCTAATAGAAAGACATCTTCTACTTGTAACGAACTACTTGGCGTAAAGGAGCTGTTTAAATAAATCAATAAATCATCTTTGTGAAATTTATTATTTCCGCTATTTGCAAAGATGTTTTTAAACGTGGATGAACTTTTGATGGATTGTTGTAGGTCAATCAATACTTTTGTATCCTGTTCGTCTTTATTCGTATATATGGCCTGAAGATACTCCTGTGTTTGTCTAATGTCTTTTTTGATTGTGTAGAAATATAGTACAGACGATACTAATCCAGCATTTAAAATAAGAAACCAAATAGTCCATATTAATTTAGAACTTAAACTTTCACTGTTTAATTCCAATGAATAGTAATAACAGATTAAATATAGTACTAAAAGATACCAAGGAATAGCTATGTTCAGTAAAAAATGGAAAGCCAGATAGGATATAAGAATAGAGCCTAATATACTGTACCTATTTATTTTTTTCTGTTGAATTACTAAAGAAGAAAAAGTTTGAAATACCAAATGAATAGAATAGAGGAGGATGATTGCACCTAGACTATATCCCCATAATGAAAATTGGTCAAAGCTTATGTTCTCAAATTGAATGTTGGAATCCTTTGCGAATAAATATGCAAGACTCTTTAGAAACAGCGCAAGCATGAAGCACGGTATAATAAAATAGAAGGGGAGATAGTTTGATTGCTTTATGTCAATCGATCTGTTGCTAAAACTAATGCCAATGAGTAGTACAAACAAAGAGCCAACTAAATAACTAGCGGGCGATAGAATTTCGAAACTGCTAAAGTTAGTACTATTGAAAATGTCTAAGTCGTCAAAATATTGTTCTGAGCATATTAGAAACAAAACTAAAAGTAAAAAACTCGATGCGTAGAAGAAATAGGATGTCTTAGTTGAAGTATATAATTTTTCTTTTAAAAATAGAAAAGTTAGAAAGAAAGCCAGATAGAAGAAAATAAATTTAGAAAATTCCGCAATTGAGTTTGTGTGTTTTAAGTAGTGCAATGCATTTGATTCTGTTATTCGATCGTTCTTAAAACTGCTATGGATTTTTTCGCATCCAATAACATTAGAGCCAGATACGACAGTCTTAAAGCAAACTCTATTATTTGATTGTTCCACCCACCATTCCTTTTTGTTTATAAGTGGTAGGGTAGGGTGTGACCATACCCTTAAATCGCCATCAGCACCATAGACAAATAATTGTATAGATTCTGATTCTAATTTGGAAACCTCTTCTGCAATTTCATCATTTGACTTTGCGTCTAGACGTCTGTAAATACCTTTAATTTGGTCTATTTTAGAATCGATGTGATTCCTAATATCATCAGAATGCTCCTTTGAACTATGAAATGGAGCACTTTTGAATGCTAGTGCAATGACAGAGAAGACTATCAGTGAGAAAATTACCCCAATTAAGTATGTATGTGCTTTCTGCATAAACTACTAAATTAACAATTTACATATTATAAAAGGTTCTAATATGTATGCTAATGTTCAAATACAACATTATAGAGCCTTTTAATAGGCAATCGGATTACAAAATTCACTATTTATATATTCTAACTATATTTGTGCTATGTATATACTCTATCGCCTTTTTTAAGTAAAAGGAGGAAAGTCTGGACAACGTAGAGAGTTACACCAACTAACAGTTGGAGTTCTATCTTTTGATAGAATATGGAAAGTGTCACAGAAACTAAACCGCCATTTGTAAAAGTGGTAAGGGTGAAACTGTGAGGTAAGAGCTCACATGTATTCCTGGCAACAGGAGTATGGGATAAACCCTGTAAGTTGAAATGTCATGTATATTTTGGTTCCGTAAGGAAAATGGTTTCTCGCCAGAATTCTAGCAATGCCAAAAGGGGTAGGCAGATAAGATAAATGATAGAGGGGAACTGTGTATACAGTTTTCAACAGGATCCGGCTTATTGTATACTAAAAAAGCGCTCCATTTTTGGAGCGCTTTTTTTATTTCTTTATTAAAATATGTATTAGTTTTCAATTGCATCGCCTTGGAAAATGTTTCCTTGAGCGAAGTCAAATATTAATGAAAATCTAAGTGTATTATCAAGCGGATTTCTTCTGTTGTTTGTCGGAGTAAGATATGAAAGATCAATTCCAAATACATTATATTTGATTCCTACACCTACAGTTAAGAATTGTCTATCACCTTTAGTTGGGTTTTCAAAATAATATCCAGCGCGTACTGCAAATTGCTTGTCATACCAATACTCAAGACCTAATGAGTAATTAATTTCTCGAAGTTCTTCGCTAAATCCGCCCTGCGCATCTGTGAAAGAGCCAAAGATACCAGAGAACAAACTTATCTGTCTGAAATCTCCAATTTCGTCCCCATCAGTAGAATATTCTGGATTCTCGATATCATTCCCGTCAGCATCCTTTATTTGAGAAGACACAGGTGAAGGCGTTAATAGTTTATTGATGTCCAATGCAAATGTAATCGCATTAAATTCATCAAAATTAAGTTCTAATGCTGTTCCTATTCCTAAATTAGCTGGGATGAAATCTTTTAAATCATTCCCGGTGTAACTTACTTTAGAACCTATGTTTGTCGCTGCTAAACCGAAGTGCCATTTACTTCCTCCAGCAACCATGTCCCCTTCTTTGAACCAGTTCATAGATATATCTGCAGCAAAAGCTGTTGCTGGAACAATTTCGACACCGCCTACAGTTTGCCCACTCGCTAATCTAGAGCGAATGTATTTTCCTGTAAGTCCTGCGGAAAAGTTAGATCCTAGTTTTCTTGAATAGGCTAACGCAAATTCCATCTCTCTAGGTCTTCCTTCACCAAGTGGGTCCCCATTATCATCTGTAAATGAAATGTCACCTAACGAAAAGAATCGCATGCTCACTCCTACAGCAGAGAAGTCATCTATCTGCTTATAACCTGCAAGATATGCCATGTAGACATCATCAAGCCCCAGATTTCTTAACCACGGAGTATACGTTACTGCTAATCCTACATCTTGCTCAGCGAAGACAAGTTTAGAAGCATTATAATACATCGAATTTGCATCAGACGGGATAGCGATTCCTACATCACCCATTCCTCCTCCACGAGCATCTGGCACAATGCGTAAAAATGGCATCGCAGTAAGTTGTGTATTTGACACACAAGCACCGTTTGAATTGACCACACATCCTTTAGCGGGATCAAATACTTGAGAATGACCGTATTGTGTCATTCCCGATACGATTAAAACAAAAAGAATAATTTTTTTCATTGAATCTTTAATTATTGTAATTATTGCACTAAATCTTGACAAACTTAGAAAAATCGCTCTCGCGTATTTCGTTGCCATCTAAAGAACGAAGTATAGCCTTAAATAAGTATATACCAGGTGCAAGATTAGTACCAATTTCAATATTTTCTCTAAATCCAGAGGAATACTTTGTATCTGAGTACTCTTGCACGAGCTTTCCAGTTATCGAAAATATCTGTAAATCTATATCAATATCTTGACCGGATAGATCATGTTCGATTGCAAATATAGGAACATCAACGGAAGGGTTAGGGATTGCTTGCACTTTGATTTCACCTTCCGATTTATCGACTACTCGGAAAGTTATACTGTTTGTGGCAGAATTATTGGCAATATCCCAGGCTTTAACCTCAATTGTATGCAATCCGGGACTTAAGTCATCTAACGGAAAACGGACAAGTCCTTTAGTGAAATTATTAGTTTCTGGTTCAAAGAAATTATTTAAAACAATAGTATTTTCTGTTTTTCCATCCATGATTGCTGTAATATCATGTCCTATGCTCGTCCCACTTAGGTTTATGCCATAATCATCTTCGATCTGCGCAAGAAGGATAGGGGAGTCATTTGTAAGTCCTCCATCTTTGAAATTTAATGTATTCATAAAGAGTTGCACAGAAGGTGGTGCATCATTTTCTAGTACAACTTGATTGGATCCTCCTATTATTATGTCATCATAATATCCCGCTGCATCCACACTGACTTCATCTGTGGCATACATACTAATTTTACCAGTTCCAATACTGAAGTCTATGTCTTGTGGTAAATAAAAGTCGATTGCGTATTCACCATTTTCCACAGTTGCACTTCCTTTATATAGAATATTATTTCTGAGTTTAAAGACCTTAACGGAACTGTTACCTTCATCATTCGCAAGTGTACTTATATTAGTATGCTTATCAAATAGGGTCAAATCAAGTCTACCATTAAAGTCAGTCATTGGATTATTCGCATAATCATTTACTCTTCCTTTTATCTCAATTTTGGTTAAGGCACCAAAGGTATCTTGCGCTGCTTCGGATAAGTCTTTTCCATTGATCTTATCAATTGTAATATTATTTTGTGGAAAAGCTAGGCGCATGGTAGGATCGCCCATAAGAGCAAACTTACGAGAGTTTGCATTTACAGTATCAACAGAATTCTTCGCTCTTCTTAAGATCTCTCCGAGACGTAAATTCACACCATTATTCGCGGAAAAGATTGTATCAAATGTTGCTTCCGTTAGTCTTTTGTTCTGAGAAGAATATACAGCTCTAGTTGTCGTAAATAATGCAATGGCACCACTATTCTTTTTCAATATTGCTTCTTCGCCGGCAGAAACTATAGTGGGGTCATCATAGCTGGTAAATGAACATGTTGCGGTGATAACTACTGGCATTTTATCCGGATTATTCCAATCTTCTATATCGTTTAATTTAAGAACGCGCTCTTGTGCCCATCCTTTATTCCCACCATGTCCTAAGTAGTTAAGAATTAATTGACCTTTAAATATATTTTCTTTTAATGTTGTTTCTGCTTGTGGATAACGCTCACCACCTGGTGTAGAGATTTGTTGAAATGCGTCAAAATATACCTTTTCCTGATTGAGGACAGGCTCATTTCCTTCCACTTTCCTGGCTATTTCATCAGCTTGGTTAATATGCAAGTTGTTATCTTCATCATCCGCAGTAAATCCTGCGCGCAATCTCCAGTCACCTAGAGTTGTTGGCGAAGTTTCATAATGAATTATTTTATCTACAATATCATTGGCTTCTGTCAAAGTCTGAACGGGAAACCTACCAACTGCTATATCTAATGCTCCTCTCAAATTCGATTTTCCTTCGTGGTCACTCAATAATGCATAAAAGTCATCAGAAGGAAAGCCTTCTATTGGATTAATTGACTCTATTGTTTCATAGACAGGAATGAAATTTTGATCCAGATTATTCTCACGTATATTTTTATAATCGTACGTACCATCACCCATTAATAAGAGGTAATTAAATTCTGAATTTACGCTACGGAGATATCTTGCAAAATCTCTAATCCCAACGGGATCACATCTGCCAGAAGAAAACTCATTGTAAACATCTTCTACATTTACAATTGCAGTGCTAATTTGATGATTCTGTGATCTGTGTTCCTTTAATCTTTGCGCAGCGTCCTTAAATATAGGGTGGTAGATTATGACAAAATCTGCATCGTCAATTTGATGTAAGTTTTGATTCTCTATTTTTTCAGCACTAACTGGAGTTAGGTTGTTTGACCCTTGGCTAAAGGCGAAATAATTTTTCATAGTAAAGTCAGAATTTCCAATAAAGCTAACAGTGTTATTTGAAAATTCTGAAGGCGCAAGCTTTGGATTATACGGTTCTGTAACATCCCAAATTTCAAGTGGTACAGTACTACTTATATTATATTCAGATGCGATATCATCTATACTTGTTTCCACATGAAAGTGATATGCTTCGCCACTATATCTATTAGGTACAACAGCATTAACCTCAATAAAATCTATCCATCCCTCCGCTATGTTTACGCCTTCCTTGTTAAAAGAAACACGAAGATTGTTAATTGCATTTAAACCACTTACAGTGTTTTCGTAATAAACAAGATCTGCATATGGATCTTCAATATCCGATATATCAACGTGATTTGTGCCAATGTTATATGAGTTATCATTTAACACAAAAGAAAATGAGGCTTCCCTATTACTTCGAGCTGCTAACACACTTTTGATTTTGACATCTGTATTTGGAACAATAGCAGGTGTGTTGAAAAACGAAGAAAAATCTTTAGTTGTTTCGTTTGTTAAAATTTCACCAAACCAGCGCTGTCCTGTTCCATGGGTTGAACTAAACGCACCAAGTAAATTTATAATGTCTCTTTCGTATCGAATCAATTTGTTATAGTGGTCAAAACTCTGATTTGCATCCGGGGTAGCGCCATCATGAATTGATTGGATGCGTTTACCTTCACCTGATGAGATTTTTAAAAAGTAGTAATTACTTTCATCATAAATATTCTTATCAAAACGCATTTCTTGATCAAGAGCATGATACACATCTGGGCCCTGGCCATAAAATAAAACATAATCAGAATTGTCAAAACTTCCATCAGATTCGCCCACAACAACTATCGGGTTTTCATACAAATCTTCGTTCCTATGATTTGCTATAAGTTCAGGCACAGTTCCCCCGCCGTTGCCATAAATTTTTATATTTTTTGGATTAAGAGAAGACAGATTAATATTGTTGTCTTCAAAAAATGCTTTATCCAACTTGTAAATGCCAGTTTCCTTAACAGTAAGTTTGTATATTTCGCCTTCGTTAAGAGCTGAACTTATCTTTTGAGACGTTAATGTGTTAAGACTTAAAAGAGCTAAAATAAAGAGGGAGAGAGATTTTTTCATGCTGATCTATATGGTTTGACACTAAACTAACGTTATTGGTATTACACTATTGTCCCAAAAGCGACTATGAGGTTATATTTGAAAAGACAATTTACAAAGATTTACCCGGTACTGTTGATTATATTGACATATAATCTCAATGCACAAGACCCTATATACTCACAGTATTATAGTGCGCCACTTCAACTAAATCCAGCTTTTGCTGGAAACACGGATTATCCGTTGTTTCACGCAAATTATCGCTTGCAATGGCCGTCGATTGCACAGGCATATACCACATATTCTGCATCGTACGACCAGTATTTTGACCGAACGAGAAGTGGTTTAGGTTTTCATGTATTATCAGATGATGCAGGCAATGGAATACTTAAAACAGTAAAATTATCAGGTATATATTCTTATAAGATTCAGTTTTCCGGAGATTATAATCTTAAAATTGGCTTGGAAGCGGGATTTATTCAATCTAGACTTAACTGGAATAAGCTAATTTTTAGTGACCAATTAGATCCTTCCACAGGCGCTATTACGAGTGGAGGTTCTGTTTTACCTAGCACAGAAACGCAACCTGATCGCCTAAATACTGGTATGTTAGATATTTCTTCTGGAGTGCTATTGTACAATCCACTCTATTACGTAGGAATAAGTTTTAAGCATTTAAATAATCCTCAGAACAGTCTTTTGGGTTCATCGGAGAGCTTTGTAGGACTTCCCACCCGAATTTCTTTACATGGAGGTTTACAAATTAACTTCGATAGAGGCAATAAAAAGGATGAAGGCTCGTTTATTTCTCCAAACGTACTGCTGCTCAAGCAAGGAGGATTTCACCAAATGAACATAGGTTCATACGGAAGTTTTAAGAATCTTCTCCTCGGAATTTGGTACCGAACTACATTCAACAACTCAGATGCTGTTATTTTTACTACTGGTGCGAAACTAGAAACGATAAAATTGCAGTATAGTTACGATTATACAATATCAGAATTAGGATTAAATACCGGTGGGACACACGAAATTTCGATAAAAATGGCTCTAGAAAGCTTAGGACCAGTGAAATCAAAATATAATGATTGTTTAAGCCTATTCAGATAGGTACGATTTATGATATATTTAGACTTGAATTATACGCTTATATGTTTATATTTGTCAGCCTTATAACGAATTAGAATCTAATGTTTATGAAAAATATTTTCGGCCTTTTATTCATTTTAGTAAGTTTTGCTCTTATTCTGCCATCATGTGGTAAGAAATCAGAGGAAACATCCACAGCCACTGGGTGGGAATATAATAACCAAGAGTGGGGTGGTTTTGAGAAGCTTGATTTTGAAGGACAGGAAGCTGGTCCAAACCTCGTTCCTGTGCAAGGAGGTACTTTTATGATGGGAGCTGTTCAAGAAGATGTCACATATGAATGGAATAGTGTACCACGTAGAGTTACTGTTTCATCTTTCTATATGGACCAAACGGAGGTTCGAAATATAGATTGGAAAGAATACCTATACTGGTTGTCAAATGTATATGTTTCGTATCCAGAGGCACACAAAGATGCATTGCCAGATACGCTAATATGGAGAGAAGAACTATCATTTAATGAACCTCTTGTTCAGACTTATTTAAGACACCCTTCTTATGATGACTATCCCGTGGTAGGTGTAAGTTGGTTGCAGGTTCAAGATTTCTGTGCATGGAGATCAGATAGAGTAAATGAAGGTTTGTTAATTAAAAAAGGAATCACGAATCCTAATATGGCAGATCAGAAGGATTCTGAATCGTTTAACACAAAAGCATACCTAGCAGGACAGTACACACCAAGCGTAAGAAAGAATTTAGAAGACAAAAAGACAGGTGGAGAAAGAAATGTAAGATTTGAAGATGGTATAATGCAACCCGATTATAGACTACCTACGGAGGCAGAATGGGAATATGCAGCATTGGCACTACAAGGAAAGCAATCATCAAGTAAGGATGAACTGATTACTGATAGAAGATATTTCCCATGGGATGGTAATACAGCAATTTATAAAACAAGAAATGGACAACAAGGCCAAAAACTTGCAAACTTTAAGAGAGGAAGAGGAGATTATATGGGTATGGCAGGTAGGTTGAATGATGCAGCATCTACACCAGGACCAGTAGATGCATATTTCCCTAATGATTTTGGACTATTCAATATGGCAGGGAATGTAAGTGAATGGACACAAGATGTGTTTAGACCAATGACATCACTTACTTTAAGTGATGCAGAAAACCATGATTTGAATCCGTTTAGAGGAAATAGATTTACTGAACTAGTTTTGGATGAAGATGGTAGACCAGTTGCAAAAGATAGCTTGGGAAGACTAAAGACTCAGCTTGTAGCCGATGATACATTAGGTATAAGAGAAAACTACAGAAGCGGCGATTTACGTAACTATGAAGATGGTGATAATGAAGAGTTTGTAAAGTACGGTTATGGCGAATATACTTTGATCAGTGATAAAGCACGGGTTATAAAAGGTGGTTCATGGGCAGATAGACTGTATTGGTTATCGCCAGGAACAAGAAGGTTTAAAGACGAAGATAAATCGGATAGAACCTTAGGCTTTAGATGCGCTATGATAAGAGTCGGTAGTAGCACTGGTAATCAAGATAGTGGTGGTCTAAACTTTAAAGAAGGAGGAAAAGTTAAAAGAAAGTTTTAGGCACTTAGATAAAAAATAAAGAGAAGGCTCAAGCATATATATATGGTTGGGCCTTTTTATATTTAAATATGGATATAGACAAGTTACATAAAGCCTTTAGCCAAAGTAAAGGGGTTTGCACTGACACGAGAAGTCTAAAGGAAGAACAAATGTTTTTCGCACTCAAAGGGAATAACTTTGACGGAAACAAATACGTAAAAAAAGCATTAGAACAGGGAGCAATGTATGCAGTTTCAGATGATAAGTCTGTAGCTTCCACTGAGCAAAATATATTCTACGTAAATTCTGTACTTGAAACGCTGCAAGAACTTGCCAATTTCCACAGGAATCAGTTGGATTCGATTATAATTGCAATTACAGGAACAAATGGAAAGACGACAACTAAGGAGCTCCTATATGCCACTCTTTCGCAGAAATACAAAGTGCAAAAGACAACTGGCAATCTCAATAATCATATAGGAGTACCTCTTACTTTATTATCAATTAAAGATGATTCGGAATTTGCCATTGTAGAAATGGGAGCAAATAAGAGGGGAGATATAAAAGAATTGTCTGATATAGCTGAGCCTGATTTTGGAATTATTACCAATATAGGTAAGGCACATCTTGAAGGATTTGGGAGCGTTGAAACAATTGTTAAAACGAAGGGTGAACTCTATGACTTCTTAAGTAAAAACGGTGGTTTAGCTTTTGTAAATGCTAAAGATTCTAAACTAATAAAAAGGCTTCCAGTTGGCTTGGAAGTGATTTTATACAATAAAACCAATTACTCAACTGCTAAAAGCGAGGCAGGCTTGCTTAAAATAGAGATGGGGAATTCAGATAAACAAGAATGGATAACAACCCAACTGTTTGGTGACTTTAATTTAGCAAATGTAGTGGTTGGATTAGAAGTAGCTGAATATTTCGATGTTCCGTTAGAAAAACGGAAGAAAGCTATTGAAGACTATACGCCTGATTTAATGCGGTCACAAGTGAGTAAAGTAGATGATACCGTCTTTTATATTGATGCCTATAATGCGAATCCTAGCAGTATGGCTTTGGGTATTGCAAATTTTATGGAATTGGAAGGAAATAAAACAATGATACTTGGTGATATGAAAGAATTAGGTGATGAGGAGCTAAGTTATCACGATGCTATATTGGCAGATGTGCCAAATGATTACGATGGAGAATTGATATTAATTGGCGAAATCTTTAATACAACTAAAGGGAAAACGGATGCTCAAAAATTTAAGACAACTGCTGAATTTATAGAAGCATATGATCTATCTAAATTAAAGAATAGATTAGTTTTTCTTAAAGGCTCTAGATCAATAGGATTAGAGCGCATTGTTAGCGCTTTTAAGGAGTTCTAGGATTTTGTCCTCAGAGTTCTCGTTTATTACAGCCAAGTAATCTTCGTACATACATGGAATCCTTGTTTCCAAATTGTCGGGATTTATAAGCCACCAACGTTCACTCTTATTTTCCTTAATAAATTCAAGTTCAGTATCTAAAACACTTGAGTTTACTATGTAAGATGTTGTGTCGTCAGGATGCTGTGTTTCTATTTCTTGGTCCAAATCTTTTCCCTCCATATAATACCATAGCCATAAAGCAATAGTATGACAATGTGCTTTTGAATCAAGAGAAAAGTTGGATATGCATATATATTTAAGTTTTTTAGAAAATCCAGCATAACGGGCGATTTGACAACTTTGGAGTATTGAAAGGCCTACCGGATTGAAGTTTGTGCCAAATTCCGATAACTCAGTTGATTTTATAGCGCTTAATTGAAAATACAAGGATTTACAGCTCCTAAGTAGTGGTTCAACAATACTTATGTTCTTAACTACCTCACCTAATGACTTATTAATGTTGGTATCTAATTGAAAGTCTTTTGCCAAAAAATGTCTCTGATAAGCTATATATCTCTGGTTTTTTCCATGTTTAAGCTTATTGCTAGGACGTTCTGTCACAATCACCGAATTGAGTGCATAGCTGGAGTTAATGTTGGGAGTAAGTACTATTAGGACTTTATTTGCACGATGCACCTCAGTTTTTAGTTCATCTAATGCATTAAGATGCTCCTGATTTATGCTGCCTAAATCCAAGTAATTTATGTTATTAAATTCCTGAATTAGTGTTGAGAATGCATGGCTTATATGGCAATTTTCACTTCTTTCGACTGTCGTAACTATAAAAATGTCAGATAGCTTACAAAAATCTTTAGATTCTATATCTACATTTTGATTTTGAAGGCGTTTAAGAGAAGTCTTTGAAAGAAATGTAGATAACATATTAAAATTTTATACAATATATTATTTACTCCTTTCTTATAAAAGATAATTATGACTTTCTTTAAATCATTAGCTGAAAAGTATATCTTTGCGGCTAGTTTAAGTGCTGGATTAAGAATTTGGAGTGTTTATTGTACTCCTTTTAAGAATTTAGCGTCTAATAATAGACGCTAGACCATTTTATTTATTATTTTTATGCAAACGAAATTTTAAGAAAAACGATATTTCTATGACACGTACATTACTCTTCTGTTTTTTTAGTTTATTTCTCTGTGTTTCTGGTTTTGCGCAAGAAGAGCAAAACGAAGATAACAATGACACATGGAGCACTCCGATGGTGACTGATGAGATGACAGTTGACTCAGACCAAAACAAACAATGGAGAACTGGTGATTACAAATTTTCTGCTAAGCCTAAAAGTGCTTGGGAATTAGGAATCGCTTTAGGACATTTTCATATTAATGGAGATGTTGTTTCTGATTTACCATCAGGATATGGAATTGGTCTTCACTTAAGAAAAGCTATCAATTACAACTTTTCTTGGAGATTGGAAGGACAATACCATTCTACTAAAGGTTTAGACGGTAGACTACAGAGCTCTGCTGCATTAGATGCAGATAACAGAGGACTTAATATTAGGTCTGTCTATTCAAATGGTATGTACAGAAACTTTAAGACAACCAACTTCACTGGTAACCTATCAGTACTTTGGAATATTGGAAACATGCTTTTCCATAAAGAAAGAAACAAGTGGAATATTTACGTTGGAGTTGGATTGGGAGCAGTTGCAACAAACGTAAAAATGGACTACTTCAGTGGAGAGAATGGTGCATATGAAGGTATCGCTCAAATAGAATCTGATTTTATAGGAGAAGGTAACTCAAGAGCAAAAAGAAATGCTATCAAGGATATGCTTGATGGTGATTATGAATCTGAGTTTGAAAACGATAGAAACGTTCCTGGATTTTTACATGATAGTGGAACATTGTTCCCAGTATTCGTTGGATCTTTAGGAATTTCAAGAAAGTTTTCAAAAAGATTCAACCTAACATTTGAACACCAAATGTTAGCAGGAGATTACGACCAGTGGGATGGACATGAGTACAGATATGTAAACCAATTTGGTAGTGATCAGTCAAACGATAGTGATATAGGACACTTCACTAACCTAAGATTAGGAATTAATCTAGGAAACTTCGATAACGTAACAGAGCCATTATACTGGTTAAACCCATTAGATGGAACGTTCAACGATATAGCTAACCTAAAGAGCAGACCTACACTTGATATCGCAGATGACGATGGTGACGGTGTACTTAATCTTATGGATCAAGAGCCTGGAACTCCTAACGATTGCCCAGTTGATACTAGAGGGGTTACTTTAGATAGTGATGGTGACGGACTTCCTGATTGTAAAGATTCTGAGATATACTCACCTCCAGGTTGTCCTGTAGATGGTAAAGGAGTTGCTCAATGTCCTAAGGAAAAGATGCTTGAAGAAGCGGATGTGCAGAGAATGATCGATGCTAGACCTATGCCAACACAACAAGTTGTAAAAACAGGATGTGGAGAATGGTATTTACCTATGATTCACTTTGATAATGATAAATCAACTGTCAAAGCAGAATACTACGGTCATTTACACCATGTTGCAGAAGTTATGAAAAAATGTCCTGAAATTTGTGTAACAGCACATGGACATACTGATGCAAGAAACTCTAACAACTATAACACTGTTCTTTCTTATAATAGAGCGAACAATGCAGTTGACTACCTTGCTACTACTTACGGAATCGACAGATCAAGATTCAAAGTAATGTACGGTGGAGAAGATGCGCCTCTTATCAAAACTTCTGCAAGTAATTATATGAACAGAAGAGTTGAATTTAGAGTATGTGGATCAGGAGATTACTCAATGGGTGCTCCTTCTGGTGCAAGCTCAACGAACTCAACAATTAATTCAGGTAGCTACTACAACGGAAACAAAAGCTCAGGATACTAAGAATATCCTTAGATAGATATACAGAAAGGGTTGCATATTTGCAACCCTTTTTTTTATGCCCAAATTTAAGCGGAAGTTTTGCAGAACTTTATTGCTAAGAATTTATTCTGGCACCAAACTAAATTAGACGAATCGGACGCTCGCCCGAACTCTTCTGAAAACTCGCTTAATTGCTTTGCTCTATTTTACTTATTATATAGTTTATAAACATGGCTCCAGCAATGCTCATTTCCATTGTGAATTACATGAGCGGTTCCTTGTAAAATTCTAATCTTATTTGTTGAGAAGGAGACTCAAACTCCTCTGCCTTCTTAGTTGTATTACTCTCTACGGCAGTTGATAATATCTGCAATTAGTTAAGGCCCTCTCCTAGAAAACGGTGCTAATACATATTTAGATTGACATAGGTGTTAACAACCACATAAGAAATCATTAAGAATAAAAGTAAACTAATCTAATAAATGAGGTGCATCGTATTAGGATAGAAATTTAAAGGAATGCTCTAGCTACATTATACAACTAACACCTGTATTAGTATTAAGGAGCATTCAAGATCCCTAAGTACTATTGCATGCCTAGACAGACATAGGGTGTTCTGTAAAGCTTAGGGTGATTAATCAATAATCAATAGACTAAACGAATAACTTAATTGGGTTTTCTAAATACGACTTAAAGGAATTTAGAAATTCAGCGCCAGTAGCACCATCCACGATTCTATGGTCACTAGATAGAGTCACACGCATCATACTTCCTATTTGAATTTGGTCATCAACAACTATAGGTTTCTTTACAATTCCACCTACTGCCATAATACAGGCATCAGGCGGATTAATTATTGCAGTAAATTCTTCGATGCCAAACATACCTAGATTGGATATAGTAAACGTATTTCCTTGCATTTCTTCAGGCTTAATCTTTTTAGATCTCGCCTTCCCAGCTAGAGATTTAACCTCTTGATTAATACTACCCAAAGATTTTTGGTCCGTATCCTTAATTACAGGTACGACTAAACCATCGTCTACTGCAACTGCAACACC
>Ga0209828_1000064_pt1 | contig 82943 bp, 76 predicted proteins | sample MaitaG_FD_187429 | JGI IMG/M metagenome (GOLD analysis project Ga0209828, IMG submission 187429) | Marine algal microbial communities from Maine, USA - Maine_Asex2 metaG (SPAdes) (version 2) | ecosystem: Host-associated > Algae > Red algae > Unclassified | place: Maine, USA | collected 2015-01-05
ATCGCCCTCATCACCATGGCCCTCATCACCATGGCCCTCATCACCATGGCCCTCATCACCATGGCCCTCATCACCATGGCCCTCATCACCATGGCCCTCATCACTGGCCTCGATGCCTTCGATTGCCGACATGGCCTCGAACACGAGCGTCCCTCGAGATTCAGCGGCCTCGACAGCGTCAAGCAGGCCTTCCTCGAATCCGGCGCCGTTGGAAATGATCGCTCCGGCTGCCTCAATCGTGGCGACTTGTTGCGCAGAAGGTTGGAAGTTGTGGGGATCTGACCCGATCGGCATGATCACCGCCACGTCGAATGCATCACCCACCAAATTCGCTACGACGTCACCGAGAATGTTGGTCGTTGCGACCACCACCGGACGACTCTGTGAGGCGGCGGCCGGTTCAGTCGTCGAATCGCTGCCGCACGCGGCCAACAGCACGACGGTTGCCAAGATCGCAATAAGGGTTCGTAGAACTCGCAAGCCACACCTTCAGTAATGAGAATCACTCTTGCAAGCGGTAACTCTAGACACAAGGCACCAGCCCTGCCAACCCATAATGAGAATCATTGTCACTGTCAGCAGATAGTCTCGGCGCATGACGACCGCTGTCACAACGACGGATCTTGAGGTTCGTTATGGCGATGTCGTTGCGTTATCCGGTTTGACTATGTCGCTACCTGCCGGTGCGTCACTTGCTGTCGTCGGCTCCAATGGCTCGGGAAAGTCAACTCTGCTCGGCGCACTTGCCGGAACCATCAAGCCGTCAGCTGGGACTATCGAGGTCGTCGGCAAAGCCCCGTCGCTCGTTCTCCAGGCGACCGAAGTCGACGAGACGCTCCCAATCACTGTTCGCGACACGGTGAAGCTCGCCCGTTATCCATCGGTCGGCCTGTTGCGACGATTCAGCGACGCAGACAACGACGCGGTCAACCATGCTCTCAAACGGATGGATGCCGCAGATCTCGCCGAGTCGCGGTTGCACGAACTCTCAGGAGGGCAACGCCAACGCGTCTTAATGGCCCAGGGACTTGCGCAGGACAGTCAGGTGCTTCTTCTCGACGAGCCCATGACTGGTCTCGACGTCGCGTCACGTGGCCTCGTTCTCGATGTCATTGGAGCTGAGACAGCAGATGGTCGGACTGTCGTAATGACAACCCACAGCCTGAGTGATGCCGAAGCCTGCGACCTGGTTCTGCTCCTGCGCACAACACCAATCGCCTTCGGAACGCCCAGTACAACTCTGGTTGAGTCGAACCTGCGAACAGCATTCGGACATCACGTCATACGTGTCGGCGAAGAGACGATCGTCGACGATCACCATGTCCACTAACGCGGGTCGAGCGCTGCGTGACATTCAGCTACGACACCGACGGGTAGCGTGTGGACTATGAGTAGCGAAGAGGTCGATGACGCAGTCGCTGCGATGCTCAAGGCAACTGACCAGAGATATACCAACGGCAGACGCAAGCTCGTGTCTGCGTTGCAGCAGGGTGACGGTCCGCTGACCATCACCCAGATTGCGGCGACAGACACGACGTTGGCGCAGTCGAGCATCTATCGCAATCTCACGCTGCTAGAAGATGCCGGTGCGGTCACTCGCATAGTCACCAACGACGAGTTCGCTCGATACGAACTTGCCGAGGAACTCACCGAACACCACCACCACCTGATCTGCACGAAGTGTGGCGACGTCGTGGACTTTGAACTCGACAGTCGGACCGAACAGGCGCTTGACCTCGGACTCGAGCACGCCGCAAAGGCCGCCGGCTTCACCGCAACAAACCATCGATTAGACCTACTCGGCGCCTGCGCTTCGTGCGCGAGCGAGTGAGTGAACTACCGATCTTTCTCTCAACGTCCATGTAGGCCCGCACTCAGCTACCGCCCAACGAGACAGACGCTTGTAGCTGCCCGATTGCCTGCAGGGAACGTGACAAAACTGACCGATCCGTCGATATCGAGAAAGTTCTGCATGATTGGTCCAGAGTTCGTTCGTTTCGGCTGCTGCGACGCGTCGATTTCGTCCCACGTGCGGTCTAGGTACTTCGCTGCGATCGTTGCAAGATCGTCGAACGCCACATTTGTTCCAACAAGTTCGACGCCGCTGATCGGCACGTCGGATACCGCTCCATTGTCGACTTCAAACCAAATCCGTAGATCATCGAACTCGGCATAACCCATGCCATAGTGTTGCGTTTCAACAACGACGGTCGCTGCCACCGATAAAGCGGCTTCCACGCTTTGCACTACGCCTGCTGCGCTCGTGTTCGCTGGGACTTCCAAGACTGACGCACCGATCGCACCCCGCTGCCATGGCCTCTGGCACGGCGTGCCGTTGCGATACGGCTCGGTCGTACCGGTCGCAACCGGCCCTTCAAAGGTGTCGCCGACGATGTCTATGACATCGCTGTTGTCCGGCGCCGGGGTCGCAAGCTCTCCAGCAACAGCATCAGAGGAATCCTCGACAGCGCCTGCCGGATCAGACGCATCATTCGCGCCGATCGGACCTGCACTTGCCGAGCAGGCGCCGAGAGCCACCATCATGACGAGACCCGTACAGATCTGACGACCGACCGAAGACCTCAACGTTGTCATCACCACTCTTCCTGCGACCAGGTGCTGCTAGCAGGCGATTGTAACGCACAAGAAAATGACACTTCGTCCTAGCTTCGCTGACTGTGGTCGCCTAGCATTTACGCTGTGAATTCGTTCAAACACCAACGCCACGCGCCGCTGCCGATCCTTCTGGCAGTCGCGATTGCACTTCTCGCAACCGTGGTATCGATTCAACCGCCAAGCGCCGAGGCACAGGCAATTGATGCCCCTCGCTATCTCATCCTGCTCGACCTCTCTGGCTCAATGGATGAGGTCGCCGACGAGAACACTGGCGAAACCAGGCTCGATGCTGCCAAAGAAGCATTGACAAGCGCGCTGGCCGACCTACCGCCTGGATCTGTTGACATCGGCCTGCGCACCTTCGACGGCTGCGCTGGCACCTCGCTCGTGGCGCCCGTAGCGCCAGTCGACCCCGCCGCGCTGGCAGCACTAATCGATGGTCTCAGCTCAGGCGGACGAACCGACATCACGACAGCGCTCATCGAGGGCGCAAACGATTTCCCCGATGCTGGCGACAACCGCATCTTGTTAGTCTCCGACGGTGCTGACACCTGCGGCCAAGACCCATGTGCCGCAGCAGCGACACTCACTGCGTTCGGCGTACAAGTCATTATTGACACCGTCGGCTTTCAAACGGCCGGCACAGCAGCACAGGACCAGCTCGACTGCATTGCCAACGCGTCGGGCGGGACAAACGTAACTGTCGATACCGGCGACGAACTGTTCGTCGTGATCTCCGACATCGTCGAGACGCTGCCCGATCCAGGTGCGATATGTGCGCTGACCGGCGAATCGATCGACGTTGACGGATCTCCGTGCGCAGATGCCGATGGCGACGGCATCTGTGATTCGTGGGAGACAGCCGGCTTCGTTTCATGGAAAGGCCAACAAATTGCGTTGCCTGGGGCCGACCCAACCCGACCATCACTCTTTCTTGAGATCGACTATCTCGAAGGCACACAACCAGCCAATAGCGTGATTGCCCTGGTCGAAGGTGCGTTTGCGAGCAATGGCTATGACCTCAATATCGTTGTCGATGAGGCCTTCCCTTTCACCGATATCGGCTACGGATTCAGCGGGGCCGACGACGTGGCCGATGTAGCGAATGACTGGTTCGGTACGGCCGACGAGCGCGCCGCTGGTGTGACTGAACTCAAGGAACGCATCTACCGCTACGGCATGTACACCAACACGGTCTACGACCCCAGCGGATTTGCAGGTGCCGCAGGGTGGGCCGCCCGGAGCGGCAGCACGTTCATCATCGGCAACGATATTCTCGAAACCCTTGGCATTTCGATCGCCGGGCTGGATCCCGTCAACTCTTTGGTCCGCGCCCGGGTCCTGATGCACGAGTTTGGCCACAACCTCGGGCTCCAACATGGCGGCAACGACGAGGTCAACTGGAAGCCGAATTATCAGAGCGTAATGAACTACGCCTATACGCTAAAGAACTTCACCGGCGGGCTCGACTATTCAACTGGCACGCTCGACACGCTCCACGAGAGTTTCCTGCTCGAGAACAGCGGCCTTGGTCCCGACGCCCGCGATGGACTGTGGCGACCATTCGTCTACAACCGCAACACTGAAGCAAGCGATGCCTCGGGCAACATCCCGAACGACCTTCTCGACATTGTCACAAACGACGTCGATCAAACTGGGCCTATCGATTGGAACGGCGATGGTGATATCACCGACCTCACCTCGGTAAGCGCCTACCTCGTGTCGGGCTTTCGTGGCAACGAGAACATCGCAAGTCCGGCCGTACTAAACGGCCATGATGATTGGGCGGTCGTTGAGATACGACCACCGTGCGGTTTTGCGTTCGGCATCGGTGCGGCCGCGCTTCCTGAGCCTGAACTAGGAGCCGAGTTCTTTATCAATGGGCCGACGGCTACCGAGATAGTCAACCAGGGCGCACCACTGCCTGCAGTGACTCCTGTGGCGGCACCGGCACCGCCACCGCTCGAGTACGAAGCCTTTACCGTCGCCCCGCCAGAACAGTCGGCGCCGTTCGGCTTCGGTTCCGGTCCGGATCCGCAGCCAGCATCGGTGGTTCCAGCCGCGTCGGCGAACCAGCAGGCTGCGACAGCACAGCCCAAACCAGCCGTCGGCACTAGCGAACCGGCGACCTCCATACTTGCAATATCGGGCTACAACTCACGCACGGGAACGTTCTTGTTCGGCACGGCCTTCATACTCCTTGGACTCGGGGCCTATGCGGTGCAGTGCGCTCACTCCATACGACGACGCAACGAATCGGACACGACCGCCCCGTAGTCAAGGGGAGAGACAGGTCCACGTCAGGTAGACGGCGCAGGCTCTATCTGCGCCCGACGGCAATCCACACCATCGTTGCAGCCACGAGCTGTGCGAACCCAGCCATCACGAACGACGCCCGCACGCCGGTGCGCGTCGCCAGACCGCCAGCAGCGAGTGACCCGATCACAATGACGCCCCGGGTGAAGATCCGCGACGTCACGTTGATGCGCCCGAGCATTTCGTTGGGGGTCAGCCGCTGTTGCAGGCTGCGCGAAATTGGTCGCTGAACCCCGGCCCCAAGCCCGTTCAAAGACCACACGATCATCAGCACTGGCAGCGAAGGAGCCATGGCCGCCGCGATCAGCGTTACGGCTTGTAGCGCAACGGTTCCCGTAAGGCTCAGCTGCGCTCCCACGGTTCGCGACACGCGGGCGCCGATCAACGTGCCAACAAATGCGCCCACTGCTCCAATAGCGAGCACCCACCCAAAGGCGGCTTTGCCTCCATCGAGTTCGTTTTGCACCAGCACGACAAGCAGGCTCAGGTTCGTCGCAATCCCAAAGAAGTACACCACGTACGCCAGGGTCAGCGGGCCGAGGATCTCATGACGACGAAGCCAACGGAACCCTGCACGAGCCTCGGCTACCAGCGAAGTTTGGGATGGGCATCGCGTGGTTGACGAAGTGGCCGCTGACGTGGAGCGCGGAAGCTTGGAGAACGGCAGTACCGAGCCGAGATAGCTCGCTGCATCAATCGCGAATGGGATCCAGGGAGCGGCGATGAACAGCGCAGCTCCGAGGGGGCCACCTGCAAAGTCGTTCGTAACGACCTCGACACTCGAAATCCTGCTGTTGGCCCGGTCAAGCTCATCATCGGTAACCAGCGTTGGGACGAGTGCGACCGTCGACGGGTCAACGAGAATTTCGCCGAGTGTGATCGCGAACGCAACAACACATAGTTGCCAGATTGCGACGTTCGATGTGAACACCAGGACTGCCAACGCCGTTACTACGAGTCCCCGCCAGGTTTGTGTGATCAAGATCGTGCGTCTGCGATTCCAGCGGTCAACCAGCGCTCCGCCAGCTGGAGCGAAGATCAGCCATGGCAGGTACTGGGCTGCGGTGACCGAGGCGATCAGCAGCGGCGACGAAGTAATGCTGGCAGCTAATAGCGGCAGCGCAGCGAGCCGAATGCCGTCGCCAATATTCGACCACATCGAGCCATAAAAGAGCGCTTGAAATCCAGACCCAAGTGAACTCTTTTGGGTCATGTTGTCATGATCAGTCTGCGATGGCGACCGGCGAGATGACCTCGCTCATCCGTTCGAGAACCACCTCGTCTGGCATGGCGATGATGGGCTCGTAGAGCTTGCGGGGTAAATCGCGCTGCCATGGCAGGTCAGGGCTACCTAGCGGCTGTGCCACTGGCGCGTCGGGAGCATTTGCCAAGTGGTGGATGCCGTTGTGCGTTGTCATCAGCTGCTTCGTTGTCGTTGTGGTTGCTATGGCTGGTTACGTTGTCGAACCGTTGGGCCGGTCCCCCGCCAGTGTCACCCGCTCGACTCGGCGGCGAAACCCGCCGTGGTCTGGCACCGCATAGTGCTGCGTGCACCGGTTGTCCCACTGCGCAATGCTGTTTGGACGCCACCGGAACCTGCATTGGATCTCGGGAATGCGGGCCTGCGCGAACAGCTGCTGACGCAGATCGCGTGATTCATCGGGCGTCATGCCGTCAATGGTCAGCGTGAAGACCCGGTTGACAAACAGCGACTTCGCTCCGGTGACTGGGTGAGTTCGCACGACAGGGTGCTTCTGGTCAGGATACTTCTCAAGCAACGCAGCCTTTTCAGCATCGTTCTTGTTCGCGCCAAACGCTTTGACATAGGAGTGCACCGCATAACGGCCGTCGATCTGCGCTTTGACATCGTCGCTCAGCATGTCGTACGCCAACTCCATGTTGGCCCAACACGTGTCGCCGCCGTAGTCCGGAATCACCCGTCCGTACAGGATTGATCCAAGCGGTGGACACTCACGAAACGTCACGTCGCTGTGCCAATATTCGGCGGCACTGAACCGCTCGGGAGTGGACTCGAGCACGATGATCTCAGGGTGGCCGTCAATACTCTCAACGAACGGATGGACCTCGAGTTCGCCCAGTGCTTGCCCATACGCAACATGCTGCGCGTGATTGAGTTGTTGGTCTCGAAAGAACAGGACCTTGTGTTGTAGCCACGCATCGGCGATCTCGTCAACGATCTCATCGTCGAGCTCACGGAGATCGATATCGACAACCTCGGCCCCGATGGAACCCGAAACCGGCTCAACACGAATGCGGTTGTATTCCTTGGAACGGACTGCATCAATTCGCATAACGCGTACCTCCGCAGTCGACAGTAGCCGCACGCACCAACCCGCTGCCAGGTTGGCCTTTCCGTTCCGCTGGTGGCGAACTACTGTCGCGTGATGGCCAAACATGATGTGGTTATCAAGGGCGGGACCGTCGTGGATGGGACCGGCTCCGCGCCGCGCACCACCGATGTCGCTATCACCGCCGGTGTCGTCAGCGACGTAGGTACCGGCCTTGCTGCTGATCGAGTCGTTGATGCCGATGGCGCACTCGTCGCACCCGGCTGGGTCGATGTGCACACGCACTACGACGGACAAGCGGCGTGGGATGACGAGCTCGACCCGTCGTTTAGCAACGGTGTGACATCGCTTGTCATGGGCAATTGTGGCGTGGGGTTTGCGCCCTGCCCTCCCGGTGAGCAGCAGACGTTGATCGAACTGATGGAAGGCGTCGAAGACATACCGGGCGCTGCCCTGCACGAGGGTGTGCCATGGGGTGCGTGGGAGAGTTTCCCTGAATATCTCGACTTTCTTGGCCGCCGCTCGTACTCGCTTGACATTGGCGCCCAGCTCGCGCACGGCGCATTGCGGTTTCATGTAATGCGTGACCGAGGGGTTCGCAATGAAGACGCGAACGACGCGGACATTGCGGCTATGCGTCTGCTCACTGCCGAGGCTATTGTCGCCGGCGCTGTCGGCGTCTCAACCTCGCGCACCATCTTCCATCGCTCGCTCGACGGCAGCGCTGTGCCCGGCACGTACGCGACGGCTCGGGAGCTGAGCGAGATAGCGCACGGCATGGCCGATGGCGGCGGTGCCGTCTTTGAAGCAATCACCTCTGAGTCAATCGGCGATCTGGACATGCTCGGTGGCGAACGCTTCTCACAGCAACACGAGCTTGAGTTGCTCGCCGATATCTCCCGGGCCACGGGCCAAAAGATCACCTTCACCACGGTGCAGAATCGCGACCGACCCCGAGACTGGCGCAAGGTTCTGGACTTCGTTACTGAACACAACGCAACCGGTACCCAGCTCTACCCGCAGGTGTCATCTCGACCTATTGGGCTGCTTTCAAGCTTGGAGGGCTACCACGCGTTCATGCGACGTCGCAGCTACCTCGAGATTGCGCATCTGCCTGTCGCAGAACGCGCCAAGGCGATGCGTGACCCAGATCTACGAACGCAAATATTGAGCGACGACGACATTCCATCCGATAATCCGGGCTCTATGGAAGCGCTGTACGAGGCATTGCTGATGCGCATCCCTGGCATGTATCTGCTTGCTCCGATCGTGGACTACGAACCTACGCCGGACCAGTCCTTCCGTGAACTGGCCGCAGCGCAAGGCATCTCGCCGCACGAAGCGGCGTACGACTTTCTGTGCGAGGGCGACGGCACCAACGTTGCCACAATGCTTGGCGCCGGATTTGTCGACCACAATCTTGATGCGATCCGGGAGATGCTCGTGCATCCCGAGACTGTCACGGGCCTCGGTGATGCTGGCGCTCATGTGAAGCTGATCTGCGATGGATCGATGCCTAGCACCCAGATCACGCATTGGGCCCGTGACCGCGCCCGCGGCGGGCAGATCCCGATTGAGTTCCTGGTCGAGAAACAAACGCGCCGTAACGCTCGCCTCTACGGCCTTGCTGATCGCGGCACGCTCGAAGTCGGCATGCGGGCGGACCTGAACGTGATCGACTTCGACAACCTGCATGTCTACCGGCCAGAGACGCGAGCTGACCTGCCAGCGGGCGGCGTGCGATTCTTGCAGCCGGTTTCGGGCTACCTCGCAACCTTTGTCAACGGTGTTCAAACAAGATCTAATGACGCTGATACCGGCGCGCGCCCCGGACGACTGATCCGCAACAAGTAGTTGGCGTCACACCAGCCAGCAACGACAACCGAACAATGTTCGACGACTAAGCACGCCTACACGCGGGTGTGCAGAGCAGCGCATTGTGGCCGCGGCTGAACAATATCGTCGCCCGGCGGCGCAATGCACGTCGCGCACCCGCCGACAAGCGCCACGACGGCAACGAGCAAGCGCATCCAGCGCCGCGCTCGTCGAAGCGATCACCTAGTTATCAGCGTCGGGGTCGACGCCGGCGGTGGCGGGGGGCGGAGGATTCTCGGTGCTCAGGATCGTCAGCTGATCAATCTCGATGACGAGATGAGCATCGGTTGAAGCGACACCGCGCACGAACAGAATTTCGGTGGGCTGTTGGTTCAGCGTTGTCCTGATCCGGTCACCTTCGACCGCTCCAGCGAAATACCCGTTGGGTTCGAGTTCAGCGAGGACCGAGTCGTACACCGCGTCGATATCGACGGTGTTGTCGTCGATCACGAACGTGGACGACAAGTCGATGGCGTGGTTGCCGGAGACACTCGGGCCAACCCGGGCCGAGAAGCTGTCGAGCACCGCGTTGTCAGGCAGCGGCGATGGGCGGTGCCACTCGTCGGCCACGAACAGCCGCTCGAGATCGGCGGTGATCTCTCGGTACTCAATGTGCACGATTGCGCCTCCTTCGAGACGATCAACGACCGCAAAGCTAATCGTGTTCGACGTTTCGTTCGACGTTTCGATGGTCGACGTGACAATGCCGTCATCGATCTGTTCCGCCTGGCGAAGTTCACGTCCCGCTGCGGCCAGCTCGGTTGCGAGGGTGACCGCAACGTCATCGCGGTCGGCCGAGGTCACCAGCGAAACGCGCAATCGCTCTTCGACCTCAGGTGCCGCGGTGTCGGGGGCTCGGCGCAGGTCCCACTCCACACCGATAATGTTCGAAGCGGGCAATGTGAAGAGGTCAACGCCAAGTGGTCGCAGGCGACCGAAAACGGCGTTGAGATCATCGGTCGGACCCATCGAGGTGCTCAGGACCGAGATCAGCTCAAACCAGTCGGGTTCCGCGTTGTACGCACGTTCGAGTGATGCCTCAGCGGCAAGCGAGGGATACGGAGCGTCAGCGGGACCCCATAGGACCAGGTTGAAGTACTTGCTCGTGAGCTCAAGGTTGCTCGCGGGCGTCGATTTGGTGGTATCGAACTTGACGCAGCAGTGATTGCCCCCGTCAAAGGTCGCGGAGATTTGGCTGCTCGGGCCGTCACTGTTGACGCGATCAAAGCTCCAGGTGGACGAAGTGTCGAGTCCCGCTATCACCAGTTCGCGTAACTCTTCCGCCGTCATATCGACGTTTGTGTTGGTGTCAGGGTCGGAATACAGGTCGGTAACGGCGAGGCTGACGAACGCCTTGAAACTGTCGGTCTGCTCAACGGACATGCGGGTCTCGGTGCGGCGACCTCCATCTGGAATCGGCGCCGCAGCCAACCAACCGCTGTAGCGCTCAAGATCCTCGACAAGGGTTTGCGTCTCATCGCGGAACTGCACGCTGACCGTTGTGACGCCCAGTGCCTGCTCGATCGTCATCGCGAGCGTCGCCGTTACCGCCTCTTGTTCAGCGAGATACTCAAACGAGAGTGTCGCCACCAGGCCGTCTTCGGTGTCGTCACGCTGGTTGTCAGCCTGCGTCCAGCCCGCTGCGACCAACTGGGTTTGATGGGCGAGGACCGCGTCCTCAAGCGACGCCGTCGTCAGGTAGTCGACGGTGACGTTGTGGTCGGGCACATCCCTCCAGCCCAGCTCTGAGCGCACAACGAGCCTCGTCAGTCGCGCGTCTGGCATCGTGGGAAGCCCGTCGGGAAAGCGGCCGACGCGCGCGACGGTGCTCCCCACGTCGTCGGTCGAATCCAACAGCATCGTGAGTTGCCGCTCGATCTCGAGCGGGCTCATCGTCGGTTCGATCGCCGGACCGTTCGGTTCTGCAAACACGAGTGCAGATGCAACGCCGGCGGTGTCTGCGGACTCAGCCAGGCCGAGACCCGGAGTGGCAGGAAGCGGCGGCGTTTCAGCCACGACGAGCGTCTTATACCTGATGGCCACTCGGACATCGTTGGCGTCGCCGTTGATGGAGATGTCAGCCACGCCGTTCGCCAGGTTGGTGCGCAAAAAGCTCGGATCGTCCAGATCGACGTCGTAACCACCCTCACGCAGCGTTTCAATGAGTTCTGCTACTTCGGCGGCTGCGTCGACTGCCCCCGTGGGCCGACTCGAGGACCACACCTGGATGTGGTGGTTGCCGGTTGTCGTCGGACTTGCGCTCAGGCTGAAGTTCGTCGGTTCGGTGCCGGTGGGCATTGGAAGCCGGCCGTACCAGGCGTGCGCAACGGCGAGCGCCGAACGGTCCTGGTCTCTGATCGTGTATCGCAGCTCGACGATTGATCCGCCCTCGACTCGATCGACGATCTCAACGCGAAGACTTGGTATTTGCGGAATCAACGGGGCCCGGACGTAGATCTTGGAGGCGACGATGTCACCGTCCACCGTCTCACTCTGTTCCGGTTCAAGCCCGTTTCTGGCAAATTCAGTCGCCAAGGTGAGTGCAGCGTCTTCTCGCGAGGCTGTGGTCACGTACGAGACGCTCAGCAAGGTGGTCAGTTCAGGGTCGCCCACCCGGTAGTCGTCGAGCTCCAAACTGATCCTGAAGACGTGAGCTTCGGGCAACGTGAAGGTTTCCAATTCGATCGGCGCAAACCGCTTAAGTACCGCCATCAGATCATCGGTCGGTCCCATCGAGGAACTCGCGACCGAGATGAGCTCGTCCACCGTGCTGTCCGGCTCGACCTTCCACGACGGATCGCGTTCGACGGCGAACACCCCGTCGCGCGGCGATTCCACAACCCACCCAGTGGGCGCCGCCTCCAGCTCGTCCATCAGCGCCTGATACTCAGCCGAGTCGGGATCGAGCGGTTCGTCCGATGGCTCTCTGGCGCCCGCCACCACTTCGTCTGGCTCTTCGACAATCGGTGCGGCGCCGGCTTCAGCCTGAACCTCGGTCGGTATCGTTGGGTCGGGCGCGGGTGCGTCTATTGGCACAACGACAGCGCTGACGTCGACACCGGGCTCATCAGAGGCACATGCAGTTGCCACAAGGGCGAGACAGACGAGCGCAGCACCCACCCCATGAGAAACCGCCGATGGCATTATTCGACATCGCATTGTCGAATCCCGTCGCACGGCTGAACTGTAGTTCTGAGGGTTTCTTTCGACACGTCGCGAATGTCCGTGTCAGACCCAGGAGCGTTTCGGCTGGTCGAAATCGAAACGAAACCACGCGTAAGCACCGGACGCAACGGCAAACAACGCCAGCATGGCAATTGCGGGCAACGCATCGGCGAGCGATCCCGACTCAAGAAAGACCTCGTTGAACGATTTCATCGCCCAATACGTTGGCGTGAACGGACCAACAGCCGTCGCCCAGCCCGGCAGTTGACCCGACGGCACGATTGCTCCTCCGACGGCAGAGAAGAACATTGCACCAAGGTTTGCAACGGCGGACACCGCTGGCATGGAGTTGAGTCGAGCCGACACGGCGAGAGCGAAGCCCCCAACAAAGATCGCCCAGACCAAACCGGTTAACACGATCGCAGCGATCCCACTCGCTGACGGCACGTCAAGATCGAACAGCGCAAACCCCACGGCGAGCAATCCCAGAATCTGCACTGCACTCGTGATCACCCAGGGAATCGCCTTGCCCACCAAGATGTCGGCCCGCGATGCTCGTGAGGTACGCAATCTGTCCCACGTGCCCCACCCATGCTCTCGAAAGAACGAGTTCGCCAAGAAGCTGACCATAAAGAAGCCAAACAGCAGCGCCTGTCCGGGCACGACTTGTTCAGCGCCACTTCGACCGGTAATCCCAACGTCGGCCAGTGCTGCTCCCATGGTTGAGCGCAACATGGCGATGATGATGAGTGGCATGCCAAGCAGCATCACTGGCAGCGCCCGGTTCGAACGCAGGACCCGAACCTCGTTCATCAAAATGGCACGAAGCGTTGCAGAGCCCATCAGTTGACCTCTGCTGTAAAGCGTTGCCCGGTGAGAGACAGGTACGCCGTGTCAAGATTTGGGCGGAGAACTTCGAGCCCTCGCAGGCGTTGCGCATCCGGGCCGAGCGCCGTGATGAGCTCAGCTGTGCGACTTGCCACGCCGGGCCCCTCGGCCCGCAATATCGTGTCGTCTCGCACCACCGACAGGCCGGGCAGTTGCACCGATGGCGCTGCCCCATCAAAGGTCAGCTCCACAAATGAAGTTGCATGCTCTTCAAGAAGAAGCTGCAGTGGCGCATTGATCAAGATCTGTCCATGCTCGAGCATGACAACACGTGCATCGAGCGCCTCGACCTCGGGCAAGTAGTGGGTGGTGTACACCACCGCTGTTCCTTGTGCGACCAGTTCGCGCACAACGCCAAGCAATTGACCTCGCATCTCAAGGTCAGCACCAACCGTCGGCTCATCGAGAAGCAGCAAACGTGGTCGAGCGACAATGGCACACGCTGCATGCACGCGACGACGCTGCCCTCCAGAAAGCGTTGACGTCGTCTTGTCCAAGAACGGTCCAAGTTCAAGACCAGCGGCGACCCGATCGATCTCGGCCGCAACATCGTTGCGCGAGAGGCCAGCGAGGCGACCGTAGAACTCCAAGTTCTGGCGAGCGCTAAGCAGCAGTTGCACGCCGGTGTCCTGCGGTGCAATGGCAAGCTGCGAGATAGCTTCTGCCCGATCGGACGCAAGATTGAACCCGCCAATCACGATCGTTCCGGCATCGCCAGTGCGCAAGCCAGCAATTATTGAAAGCAGTGTCGTCTTCCCCGCCCCATTAGGACCAAGCAGCGCAACGACTTCTCCCGCATTAACCGAAAAGGTGACGTCATCCAAAACCCTCGTGCCGTCGTAACTCTTGGAAACACCCGTTGCTGCCAGCACGTCGCAGAACGTAGCGCGATCAACGCGGTGAATTCTCAGAATATCGATCGCTTGTGTCAGCTGATCCTGAAAGATTGCGGCCGTGCCCGAAGGAACAGCAGCACCATGCCGATTCCTGCGAGGTTCGAGTAGATGATTGCTGCTCGAGCGCCGACGAGCTCGGATAACTCGCCGAGCGCCATCATGCCGAACGGGAGGACACCAATCGCCATGGACAGCAGCCCCATCGCTCGGCCGCGCATGGTTGCGTCGACCGCAGTCATTGTCAACGCCGCCTGCGTCGATGAGAACAGACCGATGAATGCCGACGCTGCAAACAGTGAGGCAAACACCAGCCAATACCGATCGAACGCACCGAATCCGACCAGGAACGTCAAACCGCCGAGCGCCCCAGCGATATACAGCGCACCACGGCGGATGGACTTGCTTGCCAGCACGAAACTGGCGCCGACAGCCATGCCAAGGCCGGTTGCGGCAGCCAGCAGACCAGTGGCAAATGGCGATGCGTTGACCTGTTGTGCAATGACGGGGACGATCGGGAAGTAGGAGAAGTGAAACAGATTGACGAGCGCGGTGACACCGAGCACCGATGCCAAGGTTGGCCACTGTCGAATTAGGCGCAAACCTTCGAGCATCTCGGTGCGCATCGAGGACGTAGTCGCAGTCGCACCAGGCTCCTTCTGGACCGTTGGCACCGCAGTCAGCAAAATCGCAGCAAGTGCGATCGCCCCCGCAACCGCAAGGTAGGCGACCCCAACCCCGGCGACGCCAATCAATGCACCACCAGCGATTGTTCCAACTACCAAACCAAATGCTGACGCAAGACCCTCGAACGCCATGGCCGTATCAATGTGATCATCACCCACGAGGTCGTAGACCAGCGTGCGACGTGCGGTCATGTCGACGACCCAACCCATGCCAGCGATCAGCATGTACCCGTAGAGAATTCCGAGGGGAAGATCCCCGCTCCGGGACCACAACCCGATCCCCGCAGTGAGCGGACCGAGTACCCCAAACTGAACGAACAGCAATGTCTTGCGCTGGAACCGGTCGGCTACAGCCCCGCCGAACGCCCCTGCGAACAGCAGTGGCGACCAGAGCAGGGCTCCCGTGAGTTGCACGAGACGCGCAGAGTCGGTGGCGTCGGCCACAACGTAGGCGCCCAGGAAACCAATCGCCCACCGACACAGGCTCCATGCAACGCCAACGGCGTAAACAGCGACGAAGCCGGGTTGACGAAACACTTCGCGTTCAGCGGAGGCAATGGAAGGTCGGAATGTTGTCATAACCGCTTGCCTCCCGTTAGCGCTTGCGATTGCGGCCAGTTGCGCCAGCACCGGTATCGATATCGGGTCAAGCGCACAATGGCTAAACAACAGAATCGCTGATGAACCATTGTGCTGCCTCAGCCGAGCGTTGAGTGAACCGGCCTTGCGTTTGTCAGTGTGACCCAAGCGTTGCGGCCCTATCGCGGTTGCAACTCGACACCCAACTAGCGTTCTGGCAGTGCCAAAGCAGACGTCCGCGGACATGACGAGAGCGAGGCGACGCCTGATGGGTCTGCCAGCGGTCTTTCTCATGGCGGCCACGGCTGGCGTTGCCCAATCATTTGGTCGCTTTGCCTTCGGGGTCGTCCTTCCCGCTGTACGGGCCGACCTTGGCCTGTCCAACACAGTTGCTGGCACTCTGGCCACTGTCAACGTTGGCGCCTACCTCGTCGGAACGATCGCCGTCGCCTCGCTTGCAGGTTCGTATCGACTACTCATGATCATGCGCGTCGGGTTTTTCTTTGCGATCGCGGGCCTGGGTCTTGCAGCGGTTGCCCCTGGCGTCTTCTTCGTCGCTGTGGCAATGTTCTGCTCGGGGTTTGGTGGCGCCCTGATTTGGATCCCTGCACCTGCGATCGCCGCCAACGCCATGCCGCCCGAGAAACGATCATTCGCAATTGGCCTTTTGGGCACCGGCATGGGCGCAGGCATCGTGTTCGCCAGCCAGCTGAGCAGCTACGTGCGCTCCTCGATGGGCGACGACAGCTGGCGCACCGTCTACGTGATCCTCGCCGTGATCGGGGTGCTCATCCTCGCCGCAACCTTCCTAGTGATCGGTCATGACCAAGAACAGCTCGCTGGTCGAGGTGGCGGCTTCGGTGGGTTCTCATCGTTGAAACGAATGCGAGCATGGGTGCCGTTGACCTCGACCTACACCGCATTTGGTTTCATGTATCTGTTGATTCTGGCGTTTCTTGCTGCAAGGTTAGAAGACGACAGCGGCTGGTCCAGCTCTCGCGCATCGCTCGCGTTCACTTTGGTAGGTGTCGCAATGACGTTTGGCGGCCCGCTGTTCATCATCGTTGCAGGCAGGATCGGCTCCCGCCTTGGACTTGCGTGTGCTTTCGGCGGATGGATCGTTGTCGTCCTGTTGATCTTGCCTGGATGGTTCGCGGTCACGCTTCCCGCATCGATCGCTGTCGGCCTGCTGTTTGCCGGCATACCAACCATGATCACGTTGTACGTCGTTGAGAACACGACCATCGAGGACTACGGCCCCTCGTTCGCAGCCGCAACACTCGCCTTTGGCGTCGCGCAGATGATCTCGCCACAACTCGGCGGCGTACTCGCCGACCTAACGGGATCGTTCACGGTGGTGTTCGCACTGTCAGCCGCCCTGGCTGCAGTTGGACTCGTCGCCGCGCTTCAGCTGCCACGTCACGCGAGCCCCGCATAGGCGGGTGACTAACGCAGGCCTTTTCGCCAGGCACTGAACGATGCGACCGACCCACCAGTCGGACGGCGCAGCCACGGCCACGGATGAATGCAGGCAACGTCAACATCGTCAATGATCCTGCGAAACCCTGGCACTGGCGCGTACGTAACAGCGACCCGTCGATCGGCGATGACCGAACGTGGCGACCCCAACCACAGTTGTAGTGAACGCGAGTCGGCGATCTCGGCCAGCGTCTCGACAAGGAACACCAGCCTCTTGGTGCAGAGTTGCAGACGGCGTAGCAGCGGCTCGTCAAACACGAAGACCACGGGTAGTTCAGGGTGCGCAGCAAGCGCCGGGTCACCTGCCCCCAGTGACTCAGCGGTAAGCCACACCGTTGTTGGTTCGCCGAACCAATCTGTCGAGCTTGGTCCTGCCGCAGCCTCGCTCGATATAGGTGGCCGAGCGCCAGGTTCGGTCGATTCATAGTTCGGGTCAACGGGCCAATCTTCGATCGGGCACGCTGTGCGATGCTCACACGTATCGCACATCCCCGGCGCCCGCTTGTTCACCTGCCACCGGCTGAATCCATACGGCTTGGACGACCCGACACCGGTTGTCCACTGCCACCCAAGTCGATTGGCTGCGCGCGACCCATCAAGTAGGTGGCGAAAGAACATGTCTTCGCCGGTTTGCCAACGCCCATTCGAACGGACCGCCCAATGGCTCGCGAGCCACATGCGAGTTTGATTTACGAGCCAGCCGTCATCCTCTAACTCACCAAGCACCGAATCGAGGCACCTCATCGACCTGTCCCAGACAACACCGTCGTGCACGGTGGCCAACTCGCGGCGGACTCCCACGCGGGTAGCGGAACCGAGCTCGCTGTACCAATGACGGGCGTATTCTTGCCACATCAATTCGTCGCGAAACTTGGCAACGTCGCGCGGCGGGCCGTCGGCAACGTCAGCCCACACGTCGTTGAGTCGAAGCAGACCATGGCGAATGTAGGGAGACAGCATCGACGCCCCGCGACGTTCTCGAGGTGCTACCTCGTTTCGCTTGCGTGCATAGCCGGTTACGTCGAAACCAGCCAACGCCGCATCTGCCGCGACCTGACCGCCTCGTATGGCAGAAGCTGTGTGCGGCGCAGACGCGAGATGAGCAAGGTGTTCGCCAACATACGCAAGCGCTGAGCTCTCGCCCGGTAGCGGCACTGGTAGCTCACGAGGTGAGTCAGCCACGGCTAGAGCTGACCCTGGTCGAGCAAGACCAGTATTTCCTTCGCCCGCGAGCGAACCTGGTCGAGGTTACTCAACCTCCGCATTCCCGCAAGTTGACGCGCCATTCGGTGATTCCCTTTGAACGCAGCTTCATTTCGAGCGAGGAAGTCCCAGTACAACGTGGTGAACGGGCAGGCATCCTCGCCCGTTCGGTTCTTGGGATTGAAGCGACACGGCTTGCACGAGTCGCTCATCTTGTTGATGTACGCGCCACCTGACGCGTACGGCTTGGTAGCCATGCGACCACCATCGGCGTGCAATGCCATACCAATCACATTCGGCAACATCACCCATTCAGCGCCGTCGACAAAGCTTGCCCACATCCACTCAGTCATGGCCTCCGGGTCAACACCCGATGTCAATGCCAGATTGCCCAGCACCATGAGCCGTTCGATGTGATGAGCATAACCGTGCTGCTCTACATGTCGCATCGTGTTCGCAACACATGCCATGTCGGTAGGTGCCTTACCTAGCAAGACCGGAGGAACTGGCCGCGTCGCTTCAAGATGATTTTCGAGCCGGTAGTCCGGCATCCACAACCAGTACAGACCCCACACGTACTCTCGCCAGCCAATGATCTGACGAATGAAGCCTTCAACCGAGTTGATCGGGGCGTCGCCGTTTCGGTACGCCTGTTCAGCCGCAACGACGATCTCATGGGGTTCGAGCAGACCAAGGTTCATCGAACATGCCAAAGCAGAATGAGCGAGCTTCCATTCGGCCTGCAGCATCGCGTCTTCGTGAGCACCGAAGGGCGCCAGGCCGTTCGCGATGAAGTCGTCGAGTCGCACGAGTGCCTGCTCGCGAGTCACTGGCCACGTCCCCGCTGGTTCGTCGCCCCACACGTTGTCGCCAAACTCAGCAATGACTTCTTGATCGATCGCGTCGAGCTCAAAGCTAGTTATCGAGGGCCATGACCTGCCGTCACGTGGTGGCCGTTCACGGTTGTCGTGGTCAAAATTCCATTGACCTTCCACCGGCTCGTCTCCGTCCATCAACGTCTCAAGCCGTCGTCGCTGCCAGCGATAGAAGTCCTCCATCTTGAACGACTTGCGATCGCTCGCCCAGTCTGCGAAGTCTTGGTAGTGGCACAGAAACTGCGTGTTGCGGTCGATCGTGACTCCGCATCGAGCGAGCATTGCGCGGCCGTCCCAGCTCATTGGCTCCATCGCAATCACACGATCGACATCGAACTCGGCGACATGTTCACCTAAACCCGCCGGCAAGGTGGCGGCGGTGCGGTAGTCGACCTCGAAGCCTTCCTCGGCCAACTCGGCAGCGAAATGGCGCATTGCTGAGATCACGACATGGCGCCGCTGCTTGTGCCACCTCTTGGACGCAAGTTTCGTCGCGCTTTCAACAAAAAGCACGCGACACTCACCCGGCTCTCTCGCTGCGATCGGTCCAACGTGTCGGTTTAACTGATCGCCGAGAATCCAGATCGTTTCAGTGGTCGCGGACACGCCTCAAGTCTTGCCGGAGCAACCTTTCCATGTCGGGTTCAACGAGCTGCAGTTAGCTAGATCACGTTGATTACGTCAAGTACAGCAGCGGCGTCAGCGTGGTCGAAATCACCGGTGCTCAATGAACGCCAGTCCGCGCGCTGGGTAGCCCACGAGATGAAATCGTGTGCGCTGGTCGTGATCGTTGGCGTGTCGGTTGCGGCGCCCTCAGTCACGGTCCACACGCCATCACCTGGAGCCAGGCAATAGCTCGCTGCAAGCGAACCCTCGAACACAATGTTCACTGCTTGTTGTGGACCGGCCGCTAACGCCGAAGCACACATCTGAGGCAACCCAGCAAACATCCAGTGGATCGCTGGTGCCAACACGGCAGCATCATGAGGAAGGCTGGCCGCACGCTCGACAGCAGCGCCGATGTCGTGACGCAAGTGGCAGTAGTGATCAAAGGCGATGGCGTCACCCAAGATGTGCATCGGGTGTTCACCCAGATCAGCGAGCGGCACGACGGTGTCTGCCATTGGCGGCTCCTGCAACGCGGCAAGTGCGCCCACACCCTTGACGCACCACTCGTCATACGCCGCGACGACCTGCTCAGGCGACCAGTCTTTACGAGCTTGCACGACCATCTCGGCAGACGCTTCAGCGCCTTCAGCCGCGCTGGTGTCAACCTCAAGCGTGTCGGCCGCAGCGATGGACTGATACACCGCAGCCATGTGCTGGGCGACATCTTGCACCCGCCAGCCAGTACATCCCGATGGCGCCGCCCATTCTTCTGCGGTCAAGGTGGCGAACAGTTTCTTGGCTCGATCTACTTCGGCTTGCAAACCAACAATTGCGTTCTTTGACATGCAAGCGAACCTAGGTGACATGTTCCGACGGCGACGAATTGTGAGCGATGCTGCGCTTCATCGCGCGGTCGTCTCCAGGTCTATGTCACTCCAAGACCGATGCCGCAATAGAGTCGCTGGTCCAGCAACATCTGACCCAAGGGCCGCTCGTGCGCATTTCGATCTCGGTAGGCAGCGCCTACTACAACGGCGACAACTGGGAAGACTTGGTCGCCTATGTGCAGGCCGCCGACCGGCTTGGCGTTGATTCGGTGTGGTCGGCCGAAGCCTGGGGCATGGAAGCCGTTGCGTCGCTCGGCTTTCTTGCCGCCAAAACCGAGAACATTCGCATTGGTAGCGGCATCATGCAAATCAGTGCGCGTACCCCGGCCATGACGGCGATGACAGCACTCGGACTCGATCGCTTGTCGCAGGGACGCTTCAATCTTGGACTTGGCGTGAGTGGCCCGCAGGTCGTTGAAGGGTTGCACGGTGAAGCCTTCGCAAAGCCGCTCTCACGGCTGCGCGAATACATCGACATCGTGCGGATGGCCATGAACGGGGAGCGAGTGATCTACGAGGGAAGCCACTACGTGCTCCCCCGCCCCGGAGGAGAAGGCAAAGCGCTCAAGCTCTCGATGCCACCGCGTCCGGACCTGCCGATCTACCTGGCAACGCTTGGGCCGAAATCGCTTGAGCTCACCGGAGAACTCGCCGACGGGTGGCTCGGCACCTCGTTCATTCCAGAACACGCAGACGTCATGCTTGGACCAATTGCCGAAGGCGCAGCCAAGGCTGGCCGCAGCCTCGCCGATATTGACGTTCATATTAATACCCAGATGGCGGTCTCCGAAGACGTCGGCTCACTGCTCGATCGCACCCGGCCGGGCATGGCGTTCACCCTTGGTGGCATGGGCTCGGCAAAGACAAACTTCTACAACGCGGCGTACTCGCGCGCCGGGTACAGCGACATCGCCGCCGAAGTGCAGCGCCTGTGGGTCGATGGCGACAAGGCAGCAGCGGCGGCTGCTGTTCCCGACGAACTGCTGTTGCAGGCGTACATGATCGGCACCAAAGACATGGTTCGCGAGCGCGTCCGAGTTGCAGATGCCGCAGGTGTCAACGTGTTACGAGTCACGACGCAGGGCCGCACATCGGCTGAGCAGATCGCGCATCTGGAGATGGTTGTTGATCTGGTCAACTCAGCACTCAGCTGAGCGCACCGATCAGCTATCAGAACTATCGAGAGCGCGCAGCAATGTGCGACACGCACGACTTCGATGACTGATTGCGTTCTTCTCGGCGGGGCTGTGCTCGGCAAACGTGCGGCCGCCGCCCTCGTGTGGGATGAACAACGGGTCGTAGCCAAATCCCTCTTCGCCGCGCTCAACTCGCCCGATCGTCCCCTCGCAGGCACCGTCGGCAACGATCTCGGTGCCGTCGGGCCAACGAAGAACGATGATCGTTCGAAAACGCGCAGTTCGATCAGGTTCTGCCGTGTCGACTAGCTCACTCAGCAAGCGAGCACGGTTCGCCGCGTCGTCATGGTCTCCGCCGCCGTAGTACGCCGACTCAACGCCGGGTGCTCCACCGAGCGCATCGACTTCGAGTCCACTGTCATCGGCGAGTGCGACATGGCCCGTTGCCTCGGCAACAGCGGTCGCCTTGAGGCGGGCGTTCCCAACGAACGACTCTGTATCTTCGACAACTTCGGGTAGATCAGCAGGCCGTGGTAGCAACTCGACAGCATCACCAAAGATGCCGCGCATCTCATCGAGTTTGTGTTGATTCGCTGTCGCCGCCACCACGACGAGGGGTTCAGCCACGTTTCTCAGGAGGTGTTTGCAGAGTGGAACGCTGGGCCTCGATGATCTCGCCAATGCCCTTCTCGGCCAACCCCAAAAGTGAGTCAAGTTCGTTGCGACTAAACGGTGCACCTTCTGCTGTGCCCTGCACTTCGATGAACGATCCTGAACCGAGCATGACGACGTTCATATCAACCTCGGCGTTTGCGTCTTCAATGTACGGAAGGTCAAGGCGAGGTTCGCCGTCGATAATCCCCACCGAGATTGCGGCGCAATGGTCGGTGATTGGATTTTCTGAGAGCTCGCCAGCCTGCACCAGTCGTGTACAAGCATCGTGCAACGCAACAAACGCGCCGCTGATCGCAGTTGTCCGGGTGCCGCCATCGGCCTGCAGCGCGTCACAATCAAGAATGATCTGACGCTCGCCCAACTTCTTCATGTCAACGACGGACCGCAACGAACGGCCGATGAGCCGTTGGATCTCTTGGGTTCGTCCGGATTGTTTGCCCTTCGCTGCTTCGCGATTCGCACGGCCAGGGGTCGAACCCGGCAGCATCGAATACTCGGCGGTAACCCAGCCTTCGCCGGAGCCTTTCATCCAGCGCGGTACACCTTCGTCGATCGACGCCGTACAGAGCATTCGAGTCCGCCCGAAGCTGGCAAGTACGGATCCTGCGGCCATGTCGGTGTAGTCGCGTTCAAAAAGAAACGGACGAAGTTCATTGGGCTGACGGCCATCGGGGCGCACGGCATTCCTCTGGTTGGGGGCTAGAGCGGGTCGAGAAGAATCTCAGGTATCGCTGGCAGCGTATTGGTGCCCAACCTGAGCGAGCACTATCTCGCCAGAGAAGTTGCGGGCCGCAGCGGCCAGGTGCGCTTGTTGGTCCTCATGTGGCGCAAGGTGTGTCAGCAACAGTTTCTTAACGCCCGCCTCGTGGGCAAGCATGCCGGCTTCGGGAGCTGCGAGATGTAGCGCGTCGGGGTTGTCGCCGCGCTCCAAGAATGTTGATTCGACGAGCGCCAGGTCGATAGGGCCGCTTCGCTCCACCATGGGCCGTAGCGAAAACGCCGGCCCGGTGTCGCTTGAGAAGACGATGCTCTCGCCATCGACGTCAACCCGAGTCGCAAACGTTGGCACATAGTGGTCGGTTTCGGCGAAGGTCCAGCGCTGATCGGCGATATTCACGACGTCGTCGACCTCGATCACCCGCCAGTCGAATGGGCCATCAATTTCCGGACCGATCAGATTGCGAGCATGTGCAGCCGTGTGTGCGTTGGAGTAGACCGGCAGGCGCGCGCGTGGTTCGTACCAAGAAATCGCATTGGCAACAACAGGAATCTCAAGCCAGTGATCCGGATGCGCATGCGTAAGCACGACCGCATCGAGCTCGCCGATCGAACACACCTTTTGCAAATTGCTCAACGTTCCTGGTCCCGCGTCGAGCCAGACCTTTGCTTGTGGTGACTGCATCAAGTAGCCGCTACAAGCGCCACCCGCCGCCGCATAGCTTCCTGAGCAGCCAAGAATGTCGACCGCCAACACGATCACAGTGTGTCACACCTTGGTGAATCGTGACAGCCCGAACCCGAGTGCGTCTACGCTGGCCAATCGTGGTGTTCCACACCAGACAGTTCAATTCCGAGCAGTTGCTCACCAATCGCAGCGAACGTTGCGGCGTCACCAGACGAGATCCATCGTCGGCTTGCGGGCGCATCCGAGGTCTCACGAGCAGGAATCAGGTCATCGAGCAGTGCTCGCCGCACCGCAAATGCGGTCTCATCGGCCGAGGACACCAGCGTCACGAGTCGACCCATAACGCGCGAGATGGTGCGAGCCAGGAATGGATAGTGGGTGCAGCCGAGTAGCAGGCTGTCGACCTTGGCATCGACAACTGGTGCGAGAAGCCGTTCTGCGAGCACGAGTGCCTGGTCACTTCGCGTCTCACCCCGTTCGACGAACTCCACAAAGCCAGGACATGCCGCGCAGACCAGTTCAATATCTGGGTTCTGCGCCGCAAACGCTTGTTGGTAGGCACCCGAAGCAATGGTTGTCACAGTTCCAATTACACCAACGCGGCCGTGTGCCGTCGCCTCGATCGCAGATCGCACACCCGGCTCGATCACGCCAATAACCGGCACGCAACACGTCTGTTGCAGCGATTCGAGCGCTGCCGCCGACGCTGTGTTGCAGCCGATAACAATCGCCTTGACACCAATTTCGTTGACCATCCACGAAGAGATCTGCTCGGCAAACCCCCGTACTTCGTTCAGTGGTCGCGGGCCATACGGGTACCGAGCGGTATCGCCGAAATACACCATGTGTTCCCGGGGCAACAGGTCGATAAGGGCACGGGCGACGGTCAATCCGCCGAAACCGCTGTCGAATACCCCGATTGGTCGATCGCTCACACCCCAAGGTTAGTGAGCCACCCGTCATCAACTGCGGACACATCGCGCCTAAACTGACCGTCTTGAAGGAGTATCTGTGACCAAGACATTGGCGGTTCGTCTCGCCGCAGCACTTACGGCGCTTCTCGCGCTCGTTGCCGTGGCCACGCATATGGGTGACGTGGAGGTGATCGACCTGGCGGTCGAGACCAGTGAAGCTAGCGCAAGCCGACGCGTAGCAACAGCGACGCTCAGTCAGGAAAACCAAGACAGCGATGACCAAGATGGCACCGTCTCGCTGACCTTGCTCCACAACAACGATGGCGAATCCAAGCTCCTCCCCGATGCCGAAGCCGGATTCCCAGGCGTCGCCCGGTTTGCAGCCGAATGGATCGAAGTAGGCCAAGCCAGCGACGCCGACATCTTGCTGCGCGTCTCCTCTGGCGACAACTTCTTGGCGTCACAGGTGTTCACTGCGGGCCTTGCCCTCGACGACGAACCGCTCTACGACGCTCTCGCTTTACGCGGGCTGTACGAAGCCATGAGCTTTGGAAATCACGACTTCGACTTTGGGCCCGAGGTCGCTGCCCGTTTCGTCGACGACTTCGCCAATGGGCCGTTGTCTGACCCGGTGGCCTTTGTGGCAACCAACCTCGACGTCAGCGCCGAGCCTGCACTCCAAGCGCTCGTCGACAAAGGCCGGATCGTCCCTTCGCTCGTCTACACCGACCCCACCTCAGGTCTCGACGTCGGTGTCGTCAGCGCTGTTACCCCTCGCCTGCCCAACATCTCAAGCCCACGCAACGTGACAGTGGACGACGACATCGCTGGCTCGGTCAACGCTGCCGTCGAAGCACTGCAAGACGACGGCATCGACCGCATCATTTTGATCAGCCATCTCCAAGGCCTTAGCGAGGATCGAGAACTCGTGCCGCAACTTAGCGGTGTCGACATCGTCGTCGCCGGTGGCGGCGACGAACTACTCAAGAACGATGACGACTCATGCCAACCAGATGAAGCGGCGGTCGCTGGCTATCCGTTGTTTCTGACCGACTCCGACGGCACGACTGTTCCGGTGGTCACGACCCCTGGCGGCTATCGCTGCTTCGGCAAGCTCGAAGTCACCTTTGATGCCGATGGCGTCCTGGTCGATGTGTCCGGCGAATCGATCGGCGTCGAAATTGACGGTGACAGCGAAGACTTCGCACTGACCCGTGTCGAGGAACCTCTCACCGAAGCGCTTGCCGAGCTCGACGCATCCATCGTTGGTTCAAGCGATGTCGACCTCGACGGCCAACGCAACTCCGTGCGAACCAACGCAAGCAACCTTGGCGAGCTGCTCGCCGACTCACTTCTTGAGGCTGGCCAAGCAGCGCCTGACTTCGGTGGCTCCGCCGCTGTTGTCGCGGTGCAGAACGGTGGCGGTATCCGTAACGACTCGGTGATTGCCGCTGGCGATATCACCGAGGCCGATACCTTCGATATTGCGCCTTTCGCGAACTTCGTTGTCACCGGCGCTGTGCCACGCGAACAGTTCAAAGAGATGCTCGAGGTCGGTGTGTCTGGACTGCCCGATGCAGAAGGGACGTTTCCTCAGATCTCCGGTTTCACTATGACGGTTGACGCCACACAAGCCGCGCGTGAGATTGACAGCGATGGCGATTGTTCACTGATTGGCGACCCGGGCGCCCGAGTCCTCAATGTGACACTCGACGACGGCACCGAGATCGTGAGCGATGGCCAAGTTATGCCTGGCGACGACGTTGTGCTCGCCACGATCGACTTCCTTGCCGCGGGCGGCGACTGCTACCCGCTTGACAGCATCGAGTTCACCAAGGTCGGCCTTTCCTATCAGCAGGCACTCAGCTCGTACATCGTTGATGGCCTCGGGGGCGAAATCAGCTCAGACGACTATCCAGAAGGCGGCTCTCGAACCACGATCGATAGCGAAGACGCTGACGCCACCCAAGATGACGAAGACGCTGACGCCACCCAAGATGACGAAGACGCTGACGCCACCGAAGAAGACGAAGACGCTGATACCGATGGCACCGACGATGACGATGACGACACTGCTGTAGCGACGGGGTCTTCTGACGGCGACGACGAAGACCTTGCTCGTACCGGTACCGACGCGTGGCTTTGGTTGATCGTGGCCATCACTGGTCTTGTAGGTGGCGCCATGATTGCAATGGAAGCTCGGCGCGCTGGCCGGCTCTCATTGGCAAACCGTTTGGTCGCTACGCAAGCGTGGATTCCTGAGAACGTCGATCCCCAAGACGACCTCGCTAGCTAGCAGCTGATCGGCCAATCGTTAGCGACTTGGCCGTGGCAAGCTCACAACCGCAGCGACCGCAGCCCCGTCGTCATGCACATCAACTGAACCATCGGCGAGCTCGACCGGCACTTCGGTGATGGCCTCACCAGAGATGCTGAAAGCGCGTAGCACCGGCGGCGCGTCACGCAAGGAAACGATGACGTGACGGAACACCCCGAACGGGTCAAACCGACCCGCATCATGCACGTCGGTAGGCGATGGATACGGGCTGGTCTCTGTGTGCGAGTGCATGACGCCAATCAACATTCGACCTGCTGCGTCGACCTGTCGCTCAAGGTCGATCATTTCTTGGCCGTCAAGCGCAAAGATCTCGGCTGACTCAGCGGCATTGCCCATGGGGTGAAAGGCATCAACGATGGCCTCCTCGCTGCGCGCCGAGAACATGCCGCATGCTTCCATGGGCAGTTCGGCAACTGCATGAGCCAACATTTCGGTTCGAACTTCAGGCGTCAATCGCAGCACTGCGCCGACGCTAGTGCGGTGACCGCTACCGTTCCACGCATGGCCAAGCGAAAGAAGACCGAACCAGGAGTGGTCGCGTCGAACCGTCGCGCCCGCCACGAGTTCGAGCTCGCCGAAACCTTTGAGTGTGGAATTGTCCTCAAGGGCTCCGAAGTCAAGTCGTTGCGCGAGTCCAAGGTCACGATCGCCGACGCCTATGCCCGGATCTACAACAACGAACTGTGGTTGTACGGACTCCACGTAGGCCAGTACAGCCAGTCCGGCGCAGCCTTTGCTCACAACCCAGATCGTGACAAAAAGCTGCTGGTCCACCGATCAGAGATCACTACGATTCGACGCGCACTCGAACACGACGGGCGCACCTTGGTCCCACTCAAGCTCTATTTCAAAGGTGGACGCGCCAAGATCGAGATAGCCATTGCTCGGCGACGACGCACGCAAGACAAGCGACAAGCTATTCGCGAACGTGAGTCCGAGGCTGAGGCACGCAAGGCGATGTCGGCGGCCCGAACACGCTAATTCGAGCCCGCCAGATCCCGAACCAACGTGAGCCCGGCCCTGGTGCGTGTCGACAACTGGTCAGCGATGCGGACCTCAACATCCAAGGCCAGATGGCCTACACCTCGCGGAACGCCACCACGGCGGTACTATCAAAGCCGATCTTTGACATGTGAATCTGTTACTCACAGACTCACTTCCACATCCCGGGGCTGACTGGTTTCGACGCCGAGTATGGAAGCCGACCTGTGCGACCAGAGTGGCCCAGACTCTTTAAACGGGGCAAACAAAAACATGGCAACCAAAATGCCCGTGTTGCTCTCGCTGCCTAGTTTTCTAGACAGATGAACAACACACATCGCGACTCCTACGGGGGTTAGCGGGGCCTGTTCACCGCAGCCTGGCAACAGAAGCGGTGAAGGACAGCTGGGAAAGACCGCTGACGGCGAGAAAGACCGCTGACCCCAGGGAAAGACCGGTGGCAGGCACCTCGGTGCCAACGGACCCAGCTGCGAAGTTGCCATAACGCTTCGAACCGGGAATGGTCGTATCGCAGCCGGTGACCTCTTGACGGACGGGGGTTCGATTCCCCCCAGCTCCACGCCGTTCGCTGCGCTCACAACGTCGCTGGCAACACGTCAGCGGTTCGCGCTGCGTCCAAACAGCTTCACCAATTTCCCGAATTCGCGAACCGCATCGGCGCCTGTTGGCTGTGCGGTTCCTTGTTTTTCGTTTCCTTGTCGATGAAGTGCCACCACTGGCGTTCCAGTCATCGTCGATGTTGTCTTCCCTACCTCATACTTGACTACTGTTCGATCGGGCCGAAAGTCCGCGCAGCCAGGATCGCTGTTAAAAGACCAGGCGTGCGACGAGAACCTCCGTGAGCATGCGTCCCTGTTCGAGTTCAACGAACTGCACGAATACGCGCTCTTGGTCGGTGTCGATGGGCACGGTCACGCCACCAACGATGTGCTGAGACCACCTGGATTCGGGGTCGTTCGCCGGGTCGCAGCAGTGGTAGGTCATGGGCAGCGCTGCAACTCCGAGCGTTATGAGGCACGTCAGAACGGTCACAGCAAGTGTGAGCCAGCGATGTATTCCGAACAGAAATTTCGCGTTGAGGAACAGCCCCGCAATCGCTGCTACTGCAACGGTCCAGAGGGCGGTCGACGAGTTTGCCATTCCGATTGGGGTTGCGATCTTCGAGCGCTGCTTCGCTCTGCTCCATGCTCGGATTTCGAGAGGACAGCTGCGTGATTTAGCCTGCGGTTGTCTGAGCTGCCAGCGGCGTGACAACCGTCGGGTCGAGGATGAGCCTCACTCCTCGGCAGCCGCACCGTCACGGGCGCCACGAATCAGCTTTGCCGCTCGTTCGATCGAGAAGTCGCCAAGGTTCTCGACTTCTCCGTCAAACTCATTGACTGTCTGCTGAAAGAAGTCCGCGACACTCGGTCGTGCATCAGGCTGGCTCATCCGTGGTCCTCTCAAGCGGAATTTCATTACTGTAATTCAATTCGCGGGTCCAACTAGCTCCACTCTTGTTACTGGCCGTCTCGAACCAGCTGGCGGCTCGCTTAGCGGCATTCACCTGTTCCGCGCTGCCCTCACACTGTCGTAGCGACGTCGCTTCATTGAAAATTGTTCTCGTTAGGTCTACGGGCCTAACGGCCGGTTTGTTTTTGATTTTCTAAAAAGCAGCGACCCGAGGCCGAAAGAAGTTCACGAACAAGAGAACAAGATCGGAGCGGCGAATGCCTGCTACCCGGGCTTTCGACGTCGGCATCATTGCCGCAGCCGGAATTCCAACACTAATTGCTGTCGGGTGGTTACTCACTCGCTCTGGCTTTCTGCCCAATCTCGGCGCAGTCCTACTCGTCGGCATTGTCGGCTGGCTGCTGTTCGACGCGAATCAAAAGTCGACAACGGTGCTCGCAATCCGTGCAGAAAAAGCACTCCAACTCGCTAGCGGGCGCGGCACGAGCGCGGAGACGCTGTCGCAAAGCGAGCCCCTCACGCTGCTTGACTCCTCGCTGCAGTCCATTCGCGAGCAGCACGAATCATTGCTCGCATTCGCCGATCCGCAAACACGCGAAGATCCCACAGACCAAGCAGCAAGCCTGCTGCAAAAGGGGCCTCTCGGCCCTGCCGTCAACCACTTCAAGGGATCGCTCGCGCAAAATGCGCAAGCACAAGCCGATATGGCAAAGCTCTTCAGCGCTGCGCTCACTGCATCTTCAGATGCGATCGTCGTAGTGGATGAACGGGGTGCCATCATGTTGGGCAACGCCGCGGCCGAAGAAGAGCTCCAAGGCTCACGCCAGACGATCGAACGACTCATTCCAAATTGGCGCGACCTCTCAGAAAAGCCCACCGAATTCGTGCGCACGATGGCCAACGGCCACAAAGTCCATGTCGAAGTCACAAGCGCAACCGTCGACACCACAGACGGCGTGCGCACCGCGATCAGCTGGCGCGAACGCGATCAAACCCCGATGCGGATTCAGTCCAGTAATGCCGAATACAACGATCAACTCACGGGCCTGCTGAGCCGCTCGGGCCTGATCGCTGCGCTTGCCCAACGCCGTGGCCAAGCCATCGTGGCCATCAATGTCGACCTGGAGGGTTTTCAGGAAATCAACCATCACCATGGCTATGACTGCGGTGACCTCGTGCTCACAACGATTGCTCGGCGACTGCTCGAAAACGCGCCGAAATCGTCGTTGGTTGGCCGCACCACTGGTCATGAGTTCATGCTTGTGTTTGAGGGCTCGGCCGAAGATGGCCAGAAACGGGCAGCGCGCATTACTGAAGCGGTCCGCAGTCCGGTAACGCTTCCCGGAGGCGAACGAGTCGCCGTGCAAATGCGCACCGGTTGGGCAGCCGGGATCGCTGATGCCGAGACGACCGTTTTGACCCACTCGACATTCGCCTTGCAAGAGGCGAAGAGCTCACACGTGATGGTCCAGGCATACACCGAGGACATCGCCGAGCGAGTCGCAGTTCGACGTCGCCGAGAACTTGAGTTGCGCACCGCCGTTGCTGAAGGCCAGTTTGTACTTTATGGCCAACCTGTCATCGATGTCTTCGAACGGCGGGTTATGGGTGTCGAAATGTTGGTTCGCTGGCAGCACCCGTCGGGTGAGTTGTTGTCGCCGGGTGACTTCATTCCTATTGCGGAGCGCATCGGTCTGATTGACCAAATTGACCGGTGGGTGCTGCAAAAGACGTGCGAGCACGCAAAGTCGATGGGCTCCGACATGCATTTCTCCCTCAATCTGTCGAATCACTTCATTAGTCGTCCAGAGGCACCACAATTCGTTATCGACACACTGGCGGAGAGTGGCCTGGCAGCTGGTCGAGTCCTCATCGAACTCAAAGAAGGCAGTGCTCCCATCGATGCTGGCTCGCTGAGCAACCACGCTGCGTACCTGCAGGCAAACGGCGTACACACGGCACTCGACAACTTCGGAACCGGGTATTCGTCAATTGCGACTTTGCTGCAAACACCCGTCTCCACAATCAAGCTCGGCCGCGGTCTCGTCGACCTGGTGTCCGGTCCCGATGGACGTGGAGTAATCGGGGCGATCTTGGCGTATGCCAAACAGCGCAACTTGCAGGTCATCGCCGAGGGCGTGGAGACGGCGAATGACGCCGAGGTTCTCCGAAAGCTTGGATGCCGATTCCAGCAGGGGTACTTCCATCAGCGACCTGGTCCGATCGAGGAAATCCTGGTCGATCTACCAGGTGCAATCGACGCCTTCGAAAAGTATCACGCCAGCTTGGAGGACGACACAGAGGTCCTCGACACGGCGAGCGCTGCGTCGGTGGGGTAGCGACTCAACCCAGCGATCAGACCAATGAAGATGTTCTGAAATAGATGACATTGGCCACTTGCGCCACACTCGCCCGGCTTTCTTCAGGCTTAAGGACCGTGACCGCCGCAGGTGCACTGAGCTGGGCTAGGTTGAGCGATGTGGGCTCCTGGAGGGGAGCCATCGGCGGCCGGAGTGATCCCCCTTCGGCCTTTGGTTGACTGAAGGAGTCACAATGAAAAAATCTATTCGCATGATGCTTGCGCTGCTTGCAGCGCTAAGCCTCTTTGCCGTTGCGTGCGGCTCTGACAGTGCCGTTGGCGACGCTGTAGATGCAGCAGGCGACGCCGCTGACACCGCAACTGATGCAGCTGAAGACGCCGTCTCTGGTGACGACGAAGCCATGGACGAAGACAACGCCATGGACGAAGACGACGCCATGGACGAAGACGACGCCATGGCAGATGATGCCATGGATGAAGACGACGCCATGGATGATGCAATGATGGGCGCGTTTGGTCCGGGTTGTAGTGCAGTTCCTGCTGATGGTGAAGGAAGCTTCGCTGGTATGGCTGACGACCCAGCCGGTACTGCAGCTTCGAACAATCCTGCGCTTTCGACCCTGGTTACTGCAGTGGTTGAAGCCGATCTGGTTGACACGCTCAATAGCGATGGTCCGTTCACTATCTTTGCTCCAGCCAACGATGCGTTTGCTGCGATCCCTGAGGACATCCTCGGTGCAGTTCTTGCCGACAAGGATCTACTCACCAGCGTTCTGACTTACCACGTCATCGCTGGCGAATCACTCAGTGCTGAGGATCTGGCAGGTAACACCTACGCCACGGTCGAAGGCGGCGAGATCACACTCGCAGCCAATGGCGAAGGTGTCAACGACGCCACCGTCATCTGCTCAAACGTTCCCGTTGCAAACGGAACCGTGCACATCATCGACTCGGTGCTGCTTCCCCAGGTAGCAGTCGACGCAATCGCAACACTCACCGGCGACGGCGCCATGGAAGATGAAGAAGCCATGGCAGATGATGCAATGATGGGCGCGTTTGGTCCGGGTTGTAGTGCAGTTCCTGCTGATGGTGAAGGAAGCTTCGCTGGTATGGCTGACGACCCAGCCGGTACTGCAGCTTCGAACAATCCTGCGCTTTCGACCCTGGTTACTGCAGTGGTTGAAGCCGATCTGGTTGACACGCTCAATAGCGATGGTCCGTTCACTATCTTTGCTCCAGCCAACGATGCGTTTGCTGCGATCCCTGAGGACATCCTCGGTGCAGTTCTTGCCGACAAGGATCTACTCACCAGCGTTCTGACTTACCACGTCATCGCTGGCGAATCACTCAGTGCTGAGGATCTGGCAGGTAACACCTACGCCACGGTCGAAGGCGGCGAGATCACACTCGCAGCCAATGGCGAAGGTGTCAACGACGCCACCGTCATCTGCTCAAACGTTCCCGTTGCAAACGGAACCGTGCACATCATCGACTCGGTGCTGCTTCCCCAGGTAGCAGTCGACGCAATCGCAACACTCACCGGCGACGGTGATGCAATGGCCGATGGAGAGAGCGCAATGCTCGGTGCATCTGGTCCTGCATGCGAAGCCGTACCAACTGATGGCGAAGGAAGCTTCGCTGGTATGGCTGACGATCCAGCCGGAACCGCAGCGTCGAACAACCCACTGTTGTCGACGCTCGTAACCGCAGTGGTTGAAGCCGATCTAGTTGACACGCTCAATAGCGATGGTCCGTTCACGATCTTTGCTCCAGTGAACGATGCGTTCGCAGCAATTCCCGAGGCAGACCTTGCGGCAGTTCTTGCCGACAAGGATCTACTCACCAGCGTTCTGACCTACCACGTCATCGCCGGCGACTCGTTGTCAGCCGATGATCTGATTGCCGCAGGAACCGTAACGACAGTGAACGGTGCGGAACTGACCATTGAAGCCGCTTCAACTGAGTTCACCGTAAATGGTGCTGCGTCAGCCATCTGCATCAATGTTCCGACCGCAAACGCAACCGTGCACATCATCGATGGAGTACTGCTGCCATAAGGCACCAGTAGTTCCCACACCCCTCTCGGGAGGGCCAACGCCGTTCAGTCTGTATCCCTCACGCAGACTGAACGGCATGTGTGGTTTTCCACGGAGTTCGCTTGCGCTACCGGTTGGAGTTGGCAGACATCTGCCAACGCGCTGGGCGAGAATGAGGCTCTATGAGACGCCAAATACCTCTCGTCATACTCGTTGCAATCGTCGCCTTGGGCTGCGCAAGCTCGTCGCCAAGCGAGCTCGTCCAGTCAGACGAATTCCAGATAGAGGAGATCGAATCAGAGGAGTTCGAGCCAGAGGAGATCGAGTCAGCCCCGCAGTCCACTGCCGCCACGGCGCAAGATGGACCTGATGGCGACAGCGAACCCATAGCAACGCAACCGACGAGCAGCCCTGTTCCTTCGGAGAGCGAGCAACCCACGCTGCTGCTTCCCGATGCGCAACGCTGGGTCGTTGTTGAGGATTGGAGTTCGAGCGGTTCCACAGTGACAGCTCCGTTGCAGCTCGATGTCGCTCCACTCGATGCTGCGGGTGTACCCCAACTCGGCCAACGGGTATCCATGAGTTACCGCTTCGACGCGACCCAGGACCTCGACAAGTATTGGGGAGACGCATCCTCAATGGGAGAGCCAATTGAGTTCCCGGTTGGTGACGGTATGGGTCGCAGCGTGCACAACCCGGAGGCCGGGTACTCGATGGCTGTGGTCTGGGTCGACGGCACCGTGGTGACGGTTCAATCCCAAGACGCAGACGTAGCTGATCTAGCGAAGTCGTTCACGACGGTTGACGAAGCTGTGTGGACGAACGCTCGGACTGATGCCCCAGCGCAACGGCTGATCGCCGTTGAGGCCGCAATGCAGAATCTCGGTCCGGTGCAGGCTGTGGGTAGCCCGCTACCTCATTGGGTCTTCCCCGACCCGTGGGAGCTCCAATGGGTCACCGACAAGACCATCTGGACAGCGGAACAGCACGCCCAGTCAGCTGCGTTTAGCGCCGCCAACCGGCCCGCAAGCCTGGACGTCATAACGCCCAGGGACTACCAGATATGGAGGTATGGCTTCGGCGATACTGCGAGCGAGGCTGCGTCGCAGTTCGCTCCTCAGATCACCGTCTTTGTCTCGGTATTTGCCGAGGCTCCGCCGAGCCAGCATCCAACGAACTACGAGCAGATCAACGGGCTCGGTCTCGACGGCGTGATCTCGCGCGGTGGCGGCTCGGGAATGTCGGTCGAGCTAGGAACCGGTGAGGTCCGCGTCAATATTCGATCAACCAGCGCTCTCGATGAGGCCACGGTGCGCGAGTTCGTGAACATCATCGAGTTTGCGGCCGATGATCCGCTTGAGGGGCTCGTGGTCAACGACGATCGCTTTCAAGAGATCGTGCTGAGCGACTGGGACCTGCGTCCGTACAGTTGGCATGCTTCGTGGAGCCAACCTGCAGGCCCCGATGGCGTCATCTCCGTATGGCGGCTCAGCGTTCCCGAACTGCGGGTCTGGATGCTGGGTCGCGGCGACACTCTGCCAATTCCCGAGAATGTCTGGGACACCATAGCGTCGCAGGGTGTCGTCAATTTTGGCCCCGACACGAGCTATGACACATCGGCGGGGATATTGATCAGCTTGAGAAACATTGAGCGAGATGAGCTGGTGCCTATCGACTTGGACGATTGGATCGTCCTTGCCGAACCAGTGAATACCGACCCGATCAACCCCCGTTGATATCGCTATGAGACACCTGAGCCCAATACTTGCGTCGGCTGCCGCGATAGTTTGCCTTGCTTCGTGCTCGGGCCTGGTGACGACTGAGCCGCTGCCCCCGGGAACGGCGACGTTTCCGCTCACTCTTGAAATGCGTGAGCTTGAGCAGGTCACTGGTCTACGAGATGTTGCAATTGAGATCCAGGCTGAACGTTGCATGATCGACCTCGGATTTCCGCGAGTCGATCGCGTGAGCTTTGCAACCAGTCGCCAGGACCGGTCAGCGGTAGAGCCTCTGCATGCATGCATGGATCGATGTTCGGCCGGACTCTGCTACCGCCGCTGAACTTGGATTCGAGTCCCTACCCGTTGCTTCGATTCTCACGGAACCCAACGGCGAGCCTTCATTTCCTGAGCTTGATGCAATGACGCAAACGGAACGTGCTCAATGGCAGACCGCGCTGCTCGGCAGTTTCGATGACCAGATCTTGTACTCGGGCCCAGGTGGGGTCAGTGGCGGCTTCTCCGCGGGCGGGTGCTTTGGCAATGCGCGTGTTGAGTTGTTCGAGGCAGCCGAGGGAGGCTTCGGGTCCTTTCTCATCCAGAGGTCCATCCTCGAGCAGCTGCGATCCGATGCATTTGACCGTGTCGAGTCCAGCGCAAGCGTCGAAGAGGCGTTGGCGACCTGGCAAGACTGCATGGCGAATGCCGGGTTCGGTGATTATGAGGATCCAGCGCAGCTCGTGCCGGCACTCGCGCAGTTGCATGCTGACGGCGAGCGAAGTAGCGAGGTCATGCTCGTCGTGGCCGATGCGGCATGCTTTGATCAATCCGCGCTCATCGAGACATGGGATGCAGAGATGGCCCAAGCCGAATACGAAATGTCGCAGAGCGAGCTATTCACACATGCTCGCGAGTGGGGAAACGAGAACTATCCACAGCTGGTCGATACGTTCTCGTCGATCATCGAGGCTCGAGCAAGCGGTACTGAATGATGAGCGAGAAAATGCCGAGTCACGACGTGCCGTCAGAGTCGGAGTACTTGACTGCGTGGGCCCACTTCATTGGGAGCGTCAACGACCTTGGTGCTGAGATTTCTAACGTTGTACGTGATCCGGCATCGGGTGGCTTCACATATTCGCTGTACCCGAACGGGGTCAGCGAAGAGGCGATTGAGGCAGCTGCGGCGGAGCTGCGGACGGTTGAGATCCCATTCGTCATCGACCGGCTTAAGCAAAGATCCAAGTTGAGCGACGAGCTACTGACAGCTCATCAGCTGCACTTCGACGGCCTGCAAGCCGCAGAGTTTGGTGTGCAGTTCGCGGTCTATGGGCTCGATCGAGAGCCGGGGCCGCGTCCGCGACCTGTAGATATCGAAGAGGCTGGCACCTTCGATGATCCAACCGAAGCAATCCATCATGCTCGGGGCCTGCAACGTGACGAAGCGACAGTGTCTGTTGGTGGGTACCCATACTGGTCTTCGCGAGACCCCCAGCGCCTACAAAGCCGACACATCGAGCGTGCCAGTTTTGAGTCCCAGGCAGGGCCGGAACAGACCCAGTACGACCATCAACGGCGACACATCGCGGACCATCAGCAGCGGCTGCAAGCCATTCTCTCAATCAGCCCCGCAATGATCGAGGCGGTCCAGCAATCAGCGTCGGATCTCGATGCCATCGAAGCGCTGACCTCAGAACCGCATCGATTGAGCGCATTGCAGGCGCGTCATCTGCTGAGTTTCGGCCTACGGCACCTGACGAGCCAAGGACGCGGCGAGCTGCAAGAAGAGCTGGACGGGTTGGTCTTTCCGATGCCGCCGGGGATACCGGGTACAGGCACCTAAGACACACAACAATGCGCTACTAGCTGAGGTCGTAGTTAGGCAGCTTGTCAAACGCGTCCGTCAAGGCGACGCTCCAGGAGTCTGACAAATCCCGTGCATACGGGTCGTTCTCATCAACGCGACGCAAGATTCCTTGCTCGAGCGAATGGCGTTCGTACACATGCAGATCGAGTGGTGCGCCAACCGACAGGTTGGCCTTGATCGTCGAGTCAAATGACACGAGGAGTAACTTGACGGCCTCTTCGAACTCCATCGACGGGTTGAGGGCGCGCACGATAATCGGCTTTCCATACTTGGTCTCACCAATCTGGAGAAACGGCGTGTCCTGACTCGCTTCAATGAAATTGCCCTCGGGGTAGATCAGGAACAGGCGTTGATCCATGGTGCCGATCTGGCCGCCCAGAATGAGCGTCGCTGAGAAGTTGGTGTCGGCGGCCTGCTCGCCATGCGACGAGATTGCTTCGGTAAGGGTTTGCCCTACGAGCTGCGCCACTTGAAACATTGTTGGCGCTTCAAGGATCGATGGGCTGCGATCCTTGAGGACTCGAGTTCGGTCGTCGAGCAACCCTGCCACCATCTGGCTGGTGGCGAGGTTGCCCGCAGCCAGAATCGTAATTGTCCTCTCGCCAGGCACGCACCAGTTGTGCATCTTGCGGTACTGCGAGATGTTGTCGATGCCAGAATTCGTCCGGGTGTCGGACATAAACACCAAGCCCTTATCGAGCATGAGTGCGACGCCATAAGTCATGCCGTGACGCTATCTGTGGCCTGGCGGCATCAGCCAACTATTGCTGAACCTGCACTTCGACGTGGAGCTGTTCGGCGCCGGTCCCGGTGCGTACACCAACGACAGGCGCAGCATCTGCGTAGTCGAGACCCGTCGCTAAGGTGACGTAACGCTCATCTGGAGAAATCGCATTCGAAACATCGAAGCCGACCCAACCGAGCTGATCTATCCACGCCTCGGCCCAGGCGTGCGTTGCGTCTTGGTCGACACGATCGTTCATCATCAGGTAGCCGCTTACGTAGCGCGCTGGCAGCCCGAGCGACCGAACCGCAGCGATGAAGACATGGGCGTGGTCTTGGCACACCCCGGCGCCAGCAACCAACGCGTCCTCAGCGGTGACGAATGTTGACGTGGAGCCCACCTCGTAGTTGATTGCGGCACGGACTGCCGCCGAAAGCGCATGCACTGCTGCGATGTCATGGCTTGCGCTCGCATCGAATTGCGAGGTGAGCTCACGAAGAGCAGGTCCGGCTTCTGTAAGGGACGTATGGCGGCGGTAGAGCCAGAGTGGAGTGAGTGAAGCGTGGTCCGCGATCGCGGCTCCTTGACCAAAAGTCTCGACCACGCCCGCGGAGGTGATCGTGAGTGCTGATGTGCCGGCCGTCGCACGAACAAGATGCACCTTGTTGCCGTGTTCGTCGTCATAGCAGAGCTCTGCTAGCCCACCGTCGACGTTCACGTTCCACGTCTCAACGGCCTGCGTTGGCGATGACACCGGCGTGAGTCGGACTTGTTGCAGCGCAGTACGCACCGGCTTTTCGTACGCATACGTTGTCGTGTGCGCAATGGATAGCCGCATCAGATCCGTTGTTCCTTCCGGGTAGATGTCGTGTCGTTCCGGTCAGCCATGAAAGCGAAAGTTCTGTTCGACCTGGGCAGAGATGCTGGCAATGTCGGTGATGTAGCGACGCAGGAACTCATGCAAACCTTCGTCGAGGATGACCTCAATCGACGTGTCAGCGAGGCGTTCGGTGAGGTCATCAGCAATACCCTGCGAGGCGAGTTCTGCGTCGCCAGGGCAAAGATAGGAGAGTCGCTCACCAATGCGTCGCGAGCAGAAGAGCAGCGAGCGTGGCATCTGCGGATCAAGAATGAGGAATTCAGCAATGCCCGTAGGACTGATCTCACCGTCAGCGCTCCACCGGTAGGCGCGCCGTGCCGACACCGCTCGCAAAATAGTGTCCCATTGCATCGTGTCGAGCCGAGTGCCCACGTGGGCCAGCGAGGGGAGTAAGAGATAGTACTTGACGTCGAGAATGCGCGCCGTGTTGTCGGCGCGCTCAACGAATGTTCCGAGCTGGGCGAAGTCGTACATCTCGTTGCGAGTCATCGTGCCGTGCATAGCTCCCCGCACATAGGCGCTCTCGCGTTTGATAACGCGGAGTGCGGCAGGAAGCTCGGTCGTAGCAATAGGGTTAGCCAAAAGGTCAGAGATCGTCATCCATGACTCGTTCGTTGCTTCCCAGACTTCTCGGGTGAGAGCCGTGCGGATACTTCGGGCGTTTTCTCTCGCCGAGTCATAGAGCGACCGAATGCTCGCCGGGTTTGTCGCCTCACGCAACAAGAAGTTGACGACCTGTTCAGCGTCAACGTCGTCATGGATTTCGTGGTAGCGCGCTGTCGATCCGGCCGTGGCGACCACCGACGCCCACTCGCTCAAGGCCCCTGATGATCGGGTAAGCGCAATGTTGAGGCCCGCCTCGATAAGACGAGCTGTGTTCTCGCCGCGTTCAAGGTTGCGAGACATCCAGTAGAGCCGACCAGCGGTGGTACCCAGCATCAGTCTTCGAGCACCCAGGTGTCCTTGGTGCCGCCTCCCTGTGATGAGTTGACAACCAACGATCCCTCGGTCAGAGCGACACGTGTAAGTCCGCCGGGAGTGACCATGACCTCATCGGGTGCAACCAGGGCGAACGGACGGAGATCGACATGGCGCGGCGCTAGCCCAGCGTCGGTCAGAATCGGCACCGTTGAAAGCGACAGCGTTGGTTGCGCGATGTAGTTCGACGGGTTGGACGCGAGCTTGGTGGCAAAGTCGGCGAGCTCGCGCCGTGACGCTGCTGGGCCAACCAGCATTCCGTAACCGCCGGACCCGTGGACCTCTTTGACGACGAGGTCTGCAAGATTTTGCTGCACGTAAGAAAGTGAATCCGGATCCGAACACCGCCATGTCTCGACGTTGTTCAAAATTGGTGTCTCGCCGAGATAGAAGTCGATCATCGTCGGAACGTAAGAGTAGATCGCCTTGTCGTCGGCGATGCCCGTGCCTGGAGCGTTCGCGATCGTGAGGTTGCCAGCGCGATGCACATCCATCACGCCAGGGGTACCGAGTAACGAATCCGGATTGAAGTTCAGCGGATCGAGAAACTCGTCGTCGACACGTCGGTAAAGAACGTCGATCTGTTCGTAACCGGATGTGGTTCTCATCATGAGATGACCATCGCGCACCTCGAGATCGTGACCCTCAACGAGTTCTACGCCCATTTCGTCGGCCAGAAAAGAGTGTTCAAAGAATGCCGAATTGTGAACGCCGGGCGTGAGCACCGCGACGGTGGGCGTGTCATTGGCGCTCTGCGGTGCACAGGCAGCCAGCGAGCGACGCAGCTGCCGCGAATAGTCGTTGACCCGGCGCACTCGTTGGCGAGAGAAGAGCTCGGGGAAAAGGTGCAGCATGGTTTCGCGATTCTCGAGCATGTAGCTGACACCGGAAGGCGTTCGAGCGTTGTCCTCAAGAACGAAGAACTCGTCTTCACTTGTTCGCACCAGGTCGATGCCGACGATATGCGTGTAGACACCCCCTGGGGGTGTGACGCCAATCATTTGTGGCACGAAGGCATCGTTACGTTCGATCAGCGCAGATGGCACGCGACCCGCTCGCAGGATTTCTTGCCGGTTATAAAGATCGTGCAGGAACGCGTTGAGCGCTCGCACGCGCTGCACGACACCCTTCTCGAGTCGGGCCCACTCGATAGCCCCAATGATTCGAGGCACGATGTCGAACGGAATCAATCGCTCGTTGGTCGAGCCATCGCCGTACACCGTAAACGTAATGCCGGTGCGCCGAAACAGAACTTCTGCCGCGTGGGCTTTGGTGATGAGCCGCTTGGTGTCCTCGCCAGAGAACCATTGGTGGTAGCCCGCGTACGTTTCCCGGGCGGTGTCGCCGTGACCGAACATCTCATCGAAGTGTTGTCGTTCCGTCACGGCGAGCGAGACCAGTCGTTGCCGTTGCGAATAGACATGGCTGCATGGAAATGGCGTGTATCGATGCGATGAATGGGTGATGCAGCGCGGGCGTCAGTGCTGGACACCTGGTATCTGGCCCGAGGGATCATCGGGGTCAGTATTGCGTGAACATTGCCGGAGCGCACACTTCACGGTCGGCGGGTGCGGTTGCGAGTTCGACACCATCGGCGACTCGTGCGCTGCTTCCCACATTCGTGGCGGCAAGCACTCGGGTGCGAACGTGACCAAAAGACAAGACCTAGTGCGTAAGGTGAGCCCAATGTTCATTTTTCAGCCGAACCCTGACATTGATTCGTTGCGCGAAGCAATCACCACGGGTGACCTCAGTCTGTGGGACTACGTAACTGCGGTCGGGATCCTTCTTGCAGCGGTTGTGATAGGTCGACTGATTCGGATCAGCGCTAAGCGAATCACTTCTCGCACGAGCTCTGACGAGTTTCTGGGCGACTTGATAGGTCGACTGATCGGCTACGTCGTTGTCTCGTTCGGTTTCATCTACGCGCTTGATTCGCTGGGAATCGCCGTCGCACCGGTGCTTGGTGCATTGGGAATCGTCGGGTTCGCAGTGGCATTTGCGCTGCAGGACATCTTGGCGAATTTCGTTTCTGGGATCTTGTTGCAGCTTCGCCGGCCATTCAAGGCTGGTGATGAGATTGCCTCTGTTGGACATGACGGGCGCGTCCTTCAGATCGACTCGCGTACCGTTGTCATGCTCACGCCTTCGGGAGAAACGGTTCGTCTGCCGTGTGCAGAAGTAATCAAGAATCCGATTGTCAATCACACAACCAACGGTGGTAGACGGACCACGCTTGAGGTTGGAGTAGCGTACGACACTGATCTCGACGCAGCTGCGCGGGTCGCGCAAGCTGCAGCTGCCTCGATCGCAGGGGTGGCCTCAATGCCACCGCCGCAGGTGTATGTGGAGTATTTCGGAGACTCGAGCATCGACCTTGCCATTCGGTTCTGGCACGGCCCATCCACTGCTGACCTGTGGCGTACCCGGGACCAAGTTGCACGAGCAGTCACTGTTGCGTTCCGCTCTCATGGCATCGTGATCCCATTCCCCCAGCGGGTTGTGTCGGGCGTCGCGACGACTGGGGAATCAGGCGCACCTGCCTAGAGGCCGCGCGGATAGCGACAAGCTCAGAGGCCTCCAGGCTCACGTTCCCGCTCTTGTTCGCTGCGCTCACGGGCCGCTGGGCCACGGTTCAGCTTGTTTCGACTCGCACGCTCTCAGCTATCCGCTGAACCTCCAAGCAGGGTTTCAGATCAGGGTGTTGGCGAAGATCTGCCATGCGAGCACAGTCTTGGCGACCAGGCTGAGCGTGATGTAGGTCCGTTCCCCATGGAGGTAGTCCGCCCACTTACCCTTGCGCCGGTACTGAAGGTACTGGTTGATCGCAAAGGTGTTGAAGAAGAAGAAAATGCTGAAGATGATTCCGTAGACAAAGCCAGGAGGTCCTTGAGCGCCTGGTTGATTTACGTTGACGATGAGGTAGGCGGCGAGCGCTATCCATGGTGTTGCACCTGCAATGCAGCCGAACCAAAATGGTGTCCACCACACGGGTCCTTTGGGGTGATTCACCATTTCCATGATCCAGCCAAAAAGGATCATGGAAACGTTCGCTCCGCATATCGCGATCAGCGCGGCAAGATCAGTTATCCCAGTAACAAGGCTGATGAGCACGATCATCAAGGTGGAGCTGAGTGAATACTCCACCCAACGGAATCGGTTGCGGCCGTGGCGCAACTCGTCTTCGTACTTCTTGAATCCAGGCGGTGAGGCGATGATGAAATGGAACAAGGCCGACAGGAACAGAAAGGCTGCAGTCGCTCCAGCGAGGGGGACACCGAAGACAGCGTCAATGGTTCCGTCGCTGATCGGCGTGCCAGGTGGACCGTTCAGATTCAGGGTGCTCACATCAAGGCTGAACGACTCACCAAGCACAACCATGAGGAGGCCGGAGACCGCATGCAAGACGCCCATGACGATGTTGAAAATGCGGAGCTTGCGCAGACGCTGCGGAGGAGCCTCGACAAACGATGACGGGTCCAGCACTGGATGGACTGGCCCGTCGGTTTGCCGATCGTTGGTCGTTGTCACTGCGTCTGTCCTCTGGTGTGGTTGATGCCCGATCGAGTCACGCTCGCACACAATGCGGCTGACTGCGTAGTCGTGTGGCGTAGCAACAACGTGGGGTAGCAACAACACAATACGTCTGGCACGACACGGCGCGCATCAACTCTGGCACCAGAACGTCAGTGGTTTACACCGCCGTACTGAATACCTGCAAGGTGTGCAAGGTCGCGGTCAAAGGTCGTGAGATCGTTGACCGTGAAATCGCTGAGGCTGCTGTGGCCAGCGGCTCGTGCCATGACCTGCATTAACTCGACCGTGGCATCGAACCACCGAGTCAGCCGCTGAGCTGCATCTTCGACGACAAGTCGTTCGCGAAGGTCGGGTCGCTGCGTCGCGATTCCAACCGGGCAATTGTCTGAGTTGCAAGCGCGCATTCCTATGCAACCAATGGCTTGCATCGCCGAATTCGCGACAGCGATTGCGTCTGCGCCAAGCGCGAGTGCCTTTGCGAAGTCGGTGTGGGTTCGGAGCCCACCGGTTGCCACCAAGGTGATGTCGTTGCGGTCGATTGCGTCGAGATGCCGTCGAGCCCGCGCGAGTGCCGGAATTGTCGGCACAGAAATATGGTTCCGGAAGAGCTCGGGTGCCGCGCCTGTGCCGCCACCGCGACCGTCAAGGATGACGTAGTCGACGCCGATGTCGAGAGCTGCGTCGATGTCGGCTTCGATGTGCTGAGCTGACAATTTTGCCCCGATTGGAACACCACCGGAGACATCGCGCACTTCGGCAATCAATTTGCGATAGTCATCTGGCGTGACCAGGTTCGGAAAAGTCGGTGGCGAGATGGCGTCCTGGCCCTCTTCCAGTTCGCGAACTTCGGCGATCTTGCCGCTAACTTTTTTGCCGGGAAGATGACCGCCTGTGCCGGTCTTTGCGCCCTGCCCAAACTTGAGGTGGAATGCGCCGACATCTTCGACCTTGTCCAGGCTCCAACCGAAACGCCCGCTCGCAAGCTCATAGAAGTAGCGAGAGTTCTCGGCCTTCTCCTCGGGCAACATTCCGCCCTCACCCGAGCAGATACCGGTGCCGGCTCGCTCGGCACCGCGAGCTAGCGCAACCTTGGCTTCTTGACTCAACGACCCGTAGCTCATATCGCTCACGAAAAGCGGAATGTCGAGCTCAAGTGGTTTCTTGGCGTTGGGACCAATCACCACGGATGTTGCTACTGCGGCGTCGTCAAGTAGCGGCCGCTTGGAAAGTTGGGCGGTCACGATCTGAATGTCGTCCCACTTCGGTAGCTCGGTACGTGAAACCCCCATGGCAACGACCGGACCATGATGACCCAGCTTTGATAGACCCTCGCTCGCCAGCTGGCGAATGAGTGCGACGTGCGGTTCGTCGGGCGTTCCATGGCTGTCTTGGTATTTCCCTTGGTATGAGTCGAGGTCGTATGGCTGAGGATTTTCGGCATGCCATGCCTTGATCTCTTCGGTATCGACCATCAGGTCACCGTCTTCAAGCCACGACGAGAACTTGTGCAACCGTTCGGCGTTGTTGTAGGCGCTGATGCCAGTGCGATACCTGTAGTCCCAGCCGTGCAAGCCGCAGATGAGGTCATCGCCCGAGATCGTTCCATCGGCCATGAGTGCGCCGCGATGCTGACAGCGTCCGAACAACACTGAGTGATTGTCATCGAAGCGGACGACGACAAGATCGACTCCCTCGACATACGCAGGCTGCGGGACGCGATCAGCTAGATCGGCCCAGGTGGCAATCTTGGTAGGACTCATGCTGTAGCCAACCGACCAGCCTCGGAAACAACACATGTCGAGTGCACCGCATAACGCGACTTCATAGAGATAATCCACCTTGGTGTCTGTTGTTGGAGAATTTCTGCCAGCGGCGTATGTATTAGTCGAAGACTACAAATGACTGAAAGTTTTGCGATCAAGAACTGCCAGCTCCGGGGGTGACCAAAGCTTCCGCCGGCAACGAAAGTTCATCGCGACTATGCACTTCCAGTGCGACCTGTATAAGAATTCATCACGATGAACGAACGTAAAGACGATGAAGAGCTTGAGTGGCATCGCCTGTTGGGCGTAAATGAGCTGGATGAAGGTCGGGTGACGACGGTTGCGGTTGGTCGGCGCACGTTTGCTGTGAGCAAGTATGAGGGCGAGTTCGGCTGTGTTGACAATGCTTGTCCGCATCAGGGTGGACCGCTTGGTGAGGGTTCGATCGAGAAGGGGTGGTTGCGCTGTCCTTGGCATGGGTTTGACTATTCACCGCTGACTGGTGAGCCTCCTGGGGGTTTCTCGGATGCGCCGGCGTGCTTCACCACTGAGGTTCGCGATGACGGTGTCTGGGTTGCGTTGCCCGTACCGAAACCCTCGCCGCGAACGGTTTCTGATGTGATGGTCGAGACGATGGTGAACTGGGGCCTGACTCATGTCTTTGGCATGGTTGGTCATTCGAACCTGGGGTTTGCTGATGCGATGCGTAAGGCCGAGGAGCGTGGCGATCTGACGTATATCGGTATTCGTCATGAGGGTGCTGCTGCGTTTGCTGCGTCGGCGTATGGGAAGTTGACTGGGGTTCCGGCGGGTTGTTTCGGTATTGCTGGTCCTGGGTCCACCAACCTTCTGACTGGTTTGTATGACGCGAAGGAAGATCGGGCCCCGGTACTTGCGCTGAGTGGTCAGGTGGCGTCGTCGGTTAAGGGTCGGGGCGCGTTTCAGGACACCGATCTCGAAGCTGCGTTCTCCGGGGTCTCTGCGTTCAGCGAGACCGTCCATGTCAGCTCGGATCACGCGGAACTGGCGACGTTGGCGATGAAGACGGCGATTGTTGACCGGAACGTGGCTCATCTCATTTTCCCTGACGAAGTACAGCATCATCCCGTCGATGCTGATCAGGAGGCCGGGGGGCCAGATGGCCGCACCGGCGCATCTGAGATCGCACCTCCAGCGGCCGAACTGCAACAGGCGGTCGATCTGATCGCGTCATCTGAACGGCCATTGATTGTTGTTGGAAATGGAGCTCGGGGCCATATGGCCGAGGTACTGGCCTTGGCCGACGCGATTGGTGCTCCGGTGATCACGACCTTCAAGGGCAAGGGTCTCGTTGGCGATGACCATCCGCTTGGATGTGGCGTACTCGGACGATCAGGGACACCGGTCGCGAGTTGGTTCATGAACGAGTCCGACGCACTCGTCGTGTTTGGGGCAAGCTTCTCGAATCACACCGGGATCGCTGACTACAAGCCCACGATCCAGGTCGATACCGACCCCATGGCGCTCGGTCGTTTCCATGCCGTCGACATTCCTTTGCAAGGCCACGTTGCCGTCACCGCAGAACAGCTCCTCAACGGACTCCCCGAGTCGCCCGCATGTCACGATCTGCGGGACGAGATCGCTGAGCGGTGGGCTATTTGGCGAGCTGAGAAGGCGCGGCGGGTGCGCGACAACGCAGGCAAGGGGCTCAGCGCAGCAGCGGCAATAGCGGCTCTCACTGAGCTCGTTGATGATGATGCCGTTATCGCCGTTGATGTTGGGAACAACACGTACTCGTTTGGCCGGTACTTCGAGTCGCGAGCTGGCCAAGACGTCTTGATGTCGGGCTATCTCGGTTCGATCGGCTTCGCGTTGCCGGCAGCCATGGGGGCCTGGGCTGCAGTTGGCACCAGCCGCCAGGTGGTCAGTTTCAGTGGTGACGGCGGACTCGGTCAGTACGCAATGGAACTCACCACGATTGCCAAGTACGACATGAACATCACCCATGTCGTGCTGAACAACAACGAACTTGCCAAGATCTCCAAGGAGCAACGCGGGGCCCACTGGGATGTTTGGCAGACGAGCCTGGTGAACCCCGACTTCGCCAAGATGGCCGACCTCTGTGGCGTCAAAGGTTTCCGAGTCACCGAGCTCGGTGAGCTCGAGTCGGCGCTCGAGGACGCGCTGGCCCATACTGGTCCGGCGCTGGTCGAGATCGTGACCGACGCTCTCCTGATCTGACACGCTGACCCAACTCACCGCGAAGGAACAACTATGAAACAACTCCCGCCGATGCCCCCGACACTCGTTGAGACGCGGTTGGCTCTGCATCGGCTTGCTGCCTATGTGATCGCTCCCGCTCGACATCAGGTCACCGGGCGATTCGGTCTGCGAGCGACCGACGGTGGTTTTGGAACGCCGCCCTTTGAAGGCCGCCGGATCAGAGTCGAGGGGCTGGAGCTCATTGACGAGAACGACGGTGAAACCCGATCAACAACAATCAGCTCCCTGCAATCAGCAGCTCAGTTTCTCAATGGTGTGGTCGACCCAGAGACTGCGGCAGAACACGACACGCCTGATGCGGGTGACCATGACGCAGATCTGAACATCGACGCTGACGCATTACACTGGCTTGGTCAATGGTTCGGTATGGCGTTTGAGGCGCTGGAGGCCGTGCGAGCTGACGCCGCATCTGTCGATCCGTCTGAGGCACAGTTGTGGCCGGGCCATTTCGACCCTGCCATCGAAGCTGGCGATGAGAATCACCGAGCAAGTTACGGCGCCTCGCCTGGTGACGACGGCATCGCCGAGCCGTACCTGTATCTGAGCATCTGGTGGCCAGATCGGTTAAACCTCGACACAGACGACGCGTTGTGGAACGCCCCGTCCTTTACCGGAGCAGTACTAAAGGCATCAGACTTCCCCGCTGACAAGGACCCGGTCGAGGTTGCTACTGCCTTTTGGCGCAACGCACGCGATCAACTCGCACAGGGCTGAACAGCAACTGGCTGGCAAAGGTGGCCCACGTGCTCAATGCCAACCCCGAGGGTCACATGTTGCGCTGAACTCTGCTGACGCCTTTGGATCACGCGCCCCAAAACGTGGCGATACGCATGCCATGATTCGCAGATGATTAACCGCATCGCTGCCAGCTCGACTCTCATTTTGGCGCTCGTACTGGGCGCGTGTGGCGGCGGGGCGAGCGAGCCGGCACCTCCGCCGGTGCCAGCGACGAGTAGTTCCGATGCGCTTAGCGAGGCCGACGCAATCGTGGCTGCCCAGGAGGCTGCCACCGAGAAAGGGATCTCGGTTGAGGGCATGAGCGTGCAACCGGCCCAACTCTTTGGCGAATGGCAAGTGAGCTTTGAGCCGATCGACACGGACTCGCTGGGTGGCGGGTTCTTGGTGATCCTCCAAGCTGACACCGGCGAACTACTCGACATTGTTAGCTACCAATAGCCCTAGCTGCCAGGATCAGATCTGCGCTTCGTCGTACGCGAGGACAGCCTGAAATCCCAGCCGTGCATACGCAGCTCGTGCTGGAGCGTTGTCGGCGGCGACATTCAAACCGATGAGGTCTACACGGTCGGTGATGCGCTCGATCACGCCAGCGGTTACCGCTCGGCCGAGTCCCTGGCCTCGATGCGATGGCCGCGTGTACACACTGCCTACAGCAGCGCATCGCTTGGCCGCCGACAGTACGTGTGTGCCTGCAGCCGCGACGAGGTCGCCGTCGTGGTACGCACCAACAAACGAATTGCTGTCGACCATGTGTGGCAGAAAGAACGCAGCCCCGGGGTCACTGGCATAGAGCGCAACAAGATCATCGACGTGGTCTCGACCGATGGGCTCAATCAAAGGGGAGCAGTGAGCGACTGCCGTTGCTGCATCGTCTAGGACGTACCGCAGGTGCGGCCCGGCCCATACAACCTGTCGGTGAGAACGGAGCGCATCGTTGAGCCCGCTCGGCGCAGTGATGAGGGTGCCAGGTTGGATCACTGGCAACAGGTCAATGACCAACGCCAGGCTGGCGAGCTCATCGCGAGTAGCGACGGCGTACACCGTTACTGCATTGCTGTCGGGTAAACGCACGAGCCCAACGACGGCGTCGCCGCGTCGATACCACGTGCTTGGCTCCCAGAACGGGGCCTCAAGGTCGGCAAGGGCATAGATGTGCGCACTCGGTTCATCGCCGTAGAAAACCTCGAGCTCGTCTGGGTCCTCAACGACCTTCACCCCATCGGGAAGCTGCACCTTTTTGGGCTTCTCAGCAGCAGGCTGCACGTCAGAGTCGCCCAGCTTCGATTACCCGAGCCAAGAACTGTTTCGTACGTGGCTGCTTCGGGTCGCTGAACAACTCGGCCGGTGGCGCATCTTCGAGTACAACGCCTTCGTGCAGGAAGCACACCCGATTGGCGACATCCCTGGCGAATCCCATCTCGTGGGTGGCGAGCACCATGGTGAGCCCTCGATCGGCGAGATTGCGAATCACGGAGAGAACCTCACCGACAAGCTCGGGGTCGAGCGCCGACGTGACCTCGTCGAGCAACAGGATCTCGGGATCGCCAATAAGCGCTCGCACAATCGCAGCTCGCTGGTTCTGCCCACCCGAAATCCGATTCGGATATTCCTGCGCCTTGTCCGCCAAGCCAAATCGATCAAGCAACTCCATAGCAGCATCCTCAGCAACATCTCGATCCATACCCAACGCCCGACGTGGGCCCAGGGTCACGTTGTCGAGCACGCTCATATGTGGGAACAGGTTGTACGACTGAAAGACGATGCCGATGCGTCGCCGGACCTGATTGGCGTCGACTCCTTTCGCGGTGATCGACTCGCCGTCGAGCCGAATGTCGCCTGCGTTAATTGAGTCGAGCAGATCAACACATCGCAGCAACGTCGATTTGCCGCATCCACTCGGGCCAATCAGACACACGACTTCATGGTCGTCGACCGACAGGTCGATGCCGTTCAAAACCCGCTTGTCGCCAAACGCCTTGCGCACGCCGTCGAGCTCGAGCTTCGCCGTGACTCCCACACCGTGCTCACCCATATCTCGCCTACTCACAGCATTCTCGCTCAAACCTGGCTCTGGGATCGCTGGGCACGGTCGCGGGCGGTGTACCAATCCACGAATCGTGTCAACGGAATGCTGATAGCCAGGAACAACAACGTGGCCACGATGTACGACGTGTAGTTGAAGGTGCGTGTCTTGTAGATCTCGGCTTCGCGCACCGCATCGCGAATGCCGAGAATCGAGACCAGCGCTACATCCTTTTGCAAGCTCACCACGGTGTTCATGAGTGCCGGCACCACATTGCGCACCGCTTGGGGAAGCACGGCGTAGCGAAGCGCCTGCCATTGCGTCAACCCCAACGCACGAGCCGACGAGCGTTGGCTCTCAGGGACAGCATCAATGCCTGACCGATAGATCTCTGCGGTATAGGCGGCATAGCTCAGCGACAACGCAGCGATGCCCCAAAAGGCGGGGCTCGACGGAAGGCCACCGATCTGCAACGCTGGCACACCAAAACCCAAGACCACGATCAACAAGTACAGCGGGATACCGCGAAACAGGTCCGTGTAGATCACCGCCAGAATCCGTAACGGCATAAACGCTGGTCCACGCAAGCTGCGCATCACCGCAATGGCCAACGCCAACACGGGAATGATCAGCATTGCCCAAAAGAAAAGCTGAATGTTTAGCCAGAATCCGTCGAGTACATCAGGGGCGCTTTCTACGAAATTCTCGGGATTGAAGAACTGCTCACGGACCGCAGGCCAGTTCGAGCTGCGAGCGATGAGCAGCGCCGCGCCACCAAAGAAGATGACGGTCGACGCGACTGCGATCGCGCCAGCCTTGGCACCCTCTTCAGCAAAGAACGCGGACACCCCAGAGAACAGACGCCGCCTTGGCGCCGGGTCTCCGGTCGTCTCGACATCAAGCTCAGGCTCGGTGGCCGGCGGGCCATGCAGGCTCACAGGAACCGCGTGCGGGACGTAGTTGGCGGGACTTAGTTGGACAGCGTCGGTACGGATCCGCCCTGGTTCAGCCATTCATCCTCAAGCGACTCGATCGTGCCGTTTGAGCGCAACGTGGCCAACGCGTCGTTCACGCAGCTCACCAGTGAGCTTCCTTCTTCGAACAGCATGCCGAGCTCTTCAGGTTCGCCGGTGCGGGGCAACACGCCGATGATCGATGCGTCGGTGATCTCTACTGCGGTGATGAAGTACGCGGTAGGAAGATCGAACACGATGCCGTCGACCTGGCCAGCGTCGAACGCCGACTTTGCCGCTGCGTTGTCGTCATAGACCTGGGCCTTGTCATCGGGCTCGATCACGTTGTCGACGTAGTCCAGGCTGGTCGTGCCGATCGCGGCACCGAGCCGTAGTTCCTTGAGCGCCTCCACACTGCCAGCTGATGCTGCTGGGCTGTCGGCCGCGCCAATGATGGCCTGCTCAACCTGGTAGTAGCCGTCGGAGAAGTCCACTACCTCGTCGCGCTCTGCGGTGATTGAGTACTGCTGAATGTTGAAGTCCCATTCCTTTACGCCTGGCGCGATTGCTTCGTCGAATCCGGTGCGCACGAAGGTCACTGCGTCGTTACCAAAGCCGAGCTCATCGGCCAACGCGAATACAAGCGCTCCCTCAAACCCAGTGCCAGTCGACGGGTCATCGAAGTCGTCGTCGCCGGCACCCATCCACGGCGGGAACACGGTCTCGCCTGTGCCGACGGTCAGCACGCCATCGGTCTTCGTTATAACCTCATCGCACGAACCAGACGGTCCGGAACTGCTCTCTGCCCCGTCGCTTCCGCCGCAGGCTGCCACCAACATTGCGAACACCAGCAGCGCTGCCAGCAAAGTCTTGTTCTTCATGTTTCCCTCCACATGATGGGCGCTCGGTGCCCTCCGGTAAGAGCTTAGACCTTTGCTCCGTGCGGGCATGAGGGATTCGTGCTGTACTCACTGTCGGAATACCCTGGGCCACGCTGCTGTTACAACACCTGCCTATGACCCCGACCGATCCGTACTCTTCACCCGAGCCCCCTCGTGTCGATGCGGGCTGGTATCCGGTCGACGGCAACACGCAGCGGTACTGGGATGGCTACGAGTGGACTGAAAATCTTGCCCCACTCACGGCAGGCCAGCAGCTACAAAACGGTCTGCGGGAGACTGATCGCCTGTACTCGGCGGTTATGCATATCGGCGGGATCTTTGTGAGCTTCATCGTACCGCTCATCATGTGGCTGGTCCGCAAGAACGACAGTGAGTTCATCGACTTTCACGGGCGGCAGGCCATCAACTTTCAGATCTCGATGGCGATCTACTTTGTCATTTCGTTCCTGCTGATCTTTGTTGGCATCGGAATCATTCTGCTGCCAATCGTTGTGCTGTTGGACCTGATCTTCGGCATCGTTGCAGGCGCTAAGGCGTCCAATGGTGAGTACTACCGCATCCCGATTGCAATCCCGTTTCTCTAGAACGGCCCCGTCAGCGGTCGTTGTGCAGGCGAGCGAGGTTGTCGAATCGTTTTCGGTCGGGTGTGGTTGACTGACCGACAGATCGGGCCACAGACTCGTCTATGGTCCGGCCGACCGCGTTTCGGTTCCTCGTCCTAGCGCTGGCCAGAAGCCGCAGCATGGCTGCCCGGCGACCAAAAGTCACGCACCGTCACCACTGCATCACCTATGCGGTGGTACAGGGAAGAGATGTCGCGACTTTCTGGCTATGTCAGACGTCTTACCTTTGCCACCCATTCAATAACCAAGGAGCAAATGTGAGCAAGTTTCAAGCTGTTGTAGATCGTTGCGAAAAGCAAATGAAGGATCAGAAGATCGCCGTTGATCGTCCCCTTCTCGAAGCGATCGCAAAGTCGCTCGGCCCATCCATCTATCAGCGCGATGCCGTGCTTGTTGCTGCGGGCCAGAAGTCAGAACTCGAGACGATCAAGAAGAACTACTTGGTTGGCAAGCTCGGGTGCCCTGAGGGCCCAGCACTCGACAAGGCAATGGCAAGCGCTGTGTCCAAGATCGGTAAGAGCCGCCGCAACAAGATGCGCCCGGTGTTCTACTACCTTCTCGTGAAAGAACTAAAGAAGGAAAGCGTTTACCGCTAACTCCGATTACTGGGGGAACGCCCCTATTGCTACGCGATGCCGATAGGCGGCATGGTGGAGCAATGAACAAGAATTCTCAAGCGCTACCGCGTCGATGGCATCTCGTCATCGGCGCGGTAGCGATTCTTGTTTTTAGCGCAGGATGCACGGCCGACGCCGATGATCCACCAGTTGCGCAAGACCCGCTACGTGGCGAAGCGATCGAATTCTACGAACGCGAATTGGCGGATGTCGTGGAGGACGACGTGCGGCCGCAGTTTGGTGCGCCATAGAGGCACTTATCGACATTCGTGGTGCCGAGAACTTGCTCGATCTTTCCAACCCCGATGTCGTACCCGTTGAGCAGCCCCGTGTAGTTCGCGAACAACTTCGAGACGCGTATCGCGACTGCGATGACTCTGCTTCCCAGGCAATCAACGGCGAGCCCGCATCGACCGTGGTCAAGTCTGACTTTGGCGAGATCAAATTCGAGAATGACCGCCAGGTATTTGTCATCGCTCACGTCGGTGCTGACACCGGCCTGAATTCATTGCTACCTCCGCCACAGGAACGATTCAACAGCCTGGCCAACCTGACCAGCTTCTCGTTCGACAGCGACGACTGAGCTAGCAAGCTTGGGTCAGTCGATGAGTGAGTCGCTGCGAACTCGTTGTCGTTCGGCTTCTTCGTGAGCTGGCAATACGCGGCCGAAGAGTTGGATGGTGCGCTCCACGCGGCCGATGACCCCGGGCTCTTCGGTGTAGGCAAAGATGGCCGCGTGGCGAGGCTTCGAATTCGCAGGCACCCGGGTCACTTGGTGGAGCGAATATCGACCGCGGAAGATCTGCAGATCACCGGGGCGCAAGTGCAGCGTGTGGACACCGTCGCGCCTGCCTTCGAGCACCGCTTGTATCGCAGCAAAACCTTCATCGTCGGGGGTGCGAATATTCGGTGCGTACTCGAACAGTCCACCTTCGTCGGCCTCGTCGACAAGGACGGTGACAGCAAAGTCGTTCGTGTCGAAGTGCCAGGTGAACTGTTGGCCAGGATCCAAGATGTTCGCCGTGAGCCCGGCGAGCGGATCTGCGTAACAAAACAACTCGGGCACGTCGAGACAGTCGGCCAGAAATCGCTTCAGCGGTGACGCCTCAAACAGCGTCCGGGTTGTGCACTCCGCCTCCCAAGAATCGCCGGGTATAAACCCACTCGACCGTTCGAGAAAGGTATTGACCGGATGCCGTTCCGGAAACTCCTCGTTCGGTGACATGTGGAAGTAAGGGTTGATGACCTGAGTTGAAAAGTGCGTGGCGGCTTTGCGAGCCACGATTTCGTCGTTCAGCCGCTCGACTACGTGAGGTCGTACGAGCTGTTCGATGACGGCACAGCCGACGTCGCGTAGCCGCTGCTGAGCGGCGGACACTGCGGCGGCGTACGCGCCTGAGGCGGGTTCGTGCAATGGGTATCGGTCCAGGTCGATCAGTTCTTGCAGCGTGGCCACACTCAACATGTCACTTCTCCCAGTGCGGGGTCCAGTCGCCCGCGAGGCGAAACGATAAACCGGCGTCGTCTTCGATGCGTTTCGCTACGTGAAGCTCACCTTGGTCAGCGCCATACCGCTCGGCGGCCCGCTCAAAGGTGGCGTGGGCGGCTTCGGTCATTGGCAAGTCGGTCGCGACGTTGGCGTTGAGTGCAGCGACCAGGCCGAGATCTTTCAGACACAGATCGAGTGAGAACGACGGGTCATAGTGACCCGCAAAGATCGACGGAGCGTCGTGGCGTGCAACAAAACTGTCACCGACACTCTCCTTGATTGCATACCACAGCGTGTCCAAGTCAACGCCGTTCGCGAGCCCCGTGGCGAACCCTTCACCAAGTGCCGCAGCGGCCACGAACCAGAGCTGGTTGGTCACGAGCTTGACGACGTTTCCGTTACCAAGATCACCGGACTTGATGACTAGGCCAAGATTGTCAAGCACCGGGGCAACACGATTCACCGACGCTTCGTCGCCGCCGATGAACAGCGTGAGCTTGCCGGTTCGGGCGCCATCGACGGCGCCGGTGACGGGCGAGTCAACAACGGTGACTCCGTCAGGCGCCTGGGCGGCGTACGCCTGCACCAGTTCTTTCTTGTTGGTGGTGAGGTCGACCCAAATAGACCCCGGGCTGAGTGCAGCGAGCGCTCCCTGAGGTCCTGCCATGACCGCCTCAACGTGATCGGGTCGAGGTAGTGATGTCATAAACAGGTCTGCGCTTGCGGCGCACGCAGTTGCGGATTCGGCAGCGGTTGCGCCAGCAGCGACAACCGCATCGATTGCCGCTGGGTTGATATCGAAGCACACGACGTGGTGGCCAGCAGCAACAAGGCGCTTCGCCATAGGCCCGCCCATGTTGCCAAGGCCAACGAAACCGATACGGGGGAGCTGAGCGTTCACCCCGCGAGTATGCACCACGTGCCATGGAACGAACAGCTAGCTCTGCTTATCCGCGCATGAAGTTAGCTCATGTTGCGCCTTAGCTCCACAGGGCGGAGTTCGCGATCGTTGACAGTCGATTGATGTCGCCGCTTGTTGGCTCCGGCTGGTCAAAGCCCGCTTCGATCAACAAGCCAACATTGCGCGTTGGGCTGTATTGGCCGATCAGGGTGGCACCGTGGTCGTCGCAGCTATAGGTCTGGGTGATAGTCACTCGTGTCGAACCTTCGATGGTGTCTTCACCCGTGACCGTGCATTCACGGGCAACCAATGTGTCTGCGAGCAACGTGGCGAATTCATCGACAGAGTCAGCGGGCAGCAGACGAAGGCGCACGCCGTCGGCGGACTTGTTCGCCAACAGTCCAACCGTGTCTTCTCCAGCAACGAACTCAACGACCGCGTCGCTCTGGACTTCTTCATAGATCCAGTGCGTGGGGAACGTGACAATTAGCCGGCCGGTCGAATGGGTGTAAATCGAGTACTTGGGAACCGTGTCGCTCGGCACGATGCTGCCCGGCGCGACACCGAACTCGGCGTTGAGGTCCTGAGCTCGCGTCTGGGCTTGTTTTATGAGATCTTCGACTGTCGTTGCCTCACATGAATCGTTGATGAAGTTTGCCACGTCGACCTGTTGCAGTTCGTACGCCTGCGCTGCTTCGCTGCTGGCGTAAATATCGCTTGCGGTGAATGCGTGCCAATTGTTGTCGAACTCGGCGCCGACGGTTGCTTGAAGTTCTTGAAACGCGGCAAAGAGCTCGTCGTAGGACGAGTCAGCCTCTTCGAACAGCGTGGCCCGTTCAAGCCATTCCGCCACGTTCGCCAGCGCGACGTCGTTCATCTGAGCCGTGGCGTTCTGTCCGATCAGATCTAACGCGGCCGCGTGCATCCAGATGTTCGATGTTGTCTCACAGAATTCATCCGACGGCGCTGGCTCAACGAACGCCAATTGTTCGGGTGGTGAAGGTGTGCTGGTCGGCGCGATCGTCGGCTGTGCTGGCATCGCCGACGTGAGGTCGTCGGTGGAATCAGAGAGGGGTGCACACGCGGTGCCGAAGACCGCCAGAATTACCACGAGCGCAGCAAATATGTGTCGAGCGCAAGCGACAGAGCGGGCCATTGAGGAGCCATCGGCCCCGATACCCAGTACTAAAGCACCAAGGTAGTTTTACATAGGCCTGGTGACTCAGATTGTGTGATTGGGGTACGGCGAGTGATCATCTCGTTGCTCAATTGAGGCAATCCGACCTGCATCCAGGGTGATCACTTGGTCGGCTTGGTCGATCACAAACTGGCGATGCGACACGGCAATGACGGTGCTCGTGCCTTCGTCTCGAAGGCGCGCCCAGAGTTCTCGTTCGGTCGCGACGTCGAGCGCGCTTGAGAGGTCGTCGACAACGAGAAGTTCGGGTTGGGTGAGCAGGCTCCGCGCCGTTGCGACGCGTTGGGCCTGACCACCCGACAGTCGGAGTCCACGAGAACCGACGGTGGTTGCCGCGCCGTCAGGCATTTCTTGCAGGTCGCGAGCCAGCGTCGTTTGGTCAAGCACGGTGTCAAGCCGCTCGGGATCTCGACCCAGGGCGATATTGTCAGCAAGAGACTCAGAGAACAATCGCGGGATTTGTGGCAGGTGCGCTGCGTTTGGTGGCACAAACCATTTCCCAGCGTCGTCGAGCGCATCGCCATTCCACGAGATCGAACCGCCCGTCGAAGGCTCAAGGCCGACCAAGGCACGCAACAGCGTTGACTTACCCGAACCAACACCACCGGTGATGACCGTGAAGGTTCCGGCTTCGACCTCGAAACTGATGTCGTGAACGCCAGCATTGGTTTGGGGATAGGTCGATGTCAGGGACTGCACGGTCAGATTGTTCAGCGGTACCCGCGCTGGGTCGGGTTCGCGGGTTCGCATCGTGTCGTGAGGTTCGATCGTTACCTCACAGTCGGCGAAGACGTCGTCGATCCGCCCTTTGGCAACCAGTTCGCCCATGCGTCCATAGGAGACAATCGCCTGTTCACGCGCCGAGATCAGGCGGGCAAGAAAACGCGGCACCGTGCCAAGCTCGATCGCGTACGCGACGAACAGCGCCAGGTCCCCGACAGTGAAGCTGCCGGAACGCACCGCTGGTACCAGCGCCAACAGCGTGAGTCCAATGGTGACGTCGGTCGTCGACGAGGAGATGCCGTCGATCGTTTGTTGCAAGACGGTGTCGCGCACGGCGGTGCGACGGCGCAGCGCCGTATGTCGGTCAAGCCGGTTCAGGGCGGCCTCTTCACGACCTGCGAGCCGAAACGCCAGAACACCAGCAAACGTTTCACCCAAGAATGACGTGACTTCGCTTGTTGCCTCGCGGTCAGCAGCGCGGGCGGCATAGAGCCGCGGCGTGAGGTAACGCGTGACGACAGTGACGAACCCAAGCGGCAAAAGGACCACGAAAGCTGCGGCCTTGCTGATTGTCGACATCACGATTAACGCGCCGACGGCAAAGGAGAGGGTGGCGACGCCGTCGAGCCACGAATCAGCCCATAGGACGCCGTCGCGGGTGTCCTGATGAAAACGCGAGATCGCTTCAGACGGGCTCGACGGCAGCCGGGCTGAGCGAGGGCCGCCACTCACAGTTTGTGCGTGCAACATGTTTGTGCGCATCAACGTGAGCGCAGCGACCCACCAGCGCACAACGACCCAGATAGCTGCTGCGAAAACAATCCAACGCACGACCTCGATGACGCCGATCGACACCAGCAACGAGCTGATTGATGCATCGGTGCTGAGCGCATCGAATACGAGCTTGAGAACCCACCCCGACAGAAGGGGCAGGGTGAAGTAGGCAGTCCACAACAGCCAGGACCACGCCCAGAGTCCCGAACGGAACGTGCCGGTCTTCCAGCCGAACGAAAAGGGATGGATCGACGACCGCGGCGGGGGAGGCGTTGTTCGTTCGGTACTACGGGAAGTCATGAGACCGCCTCGTCGATCGCGATCTCGGATCCGACCGCAAGCAGCTGGGCGTATCTGCTGGTCGGGTCATCCCGCAATGTCGTGGTGTCGCCCCGTTCGGCAACTCGACCAGCATCGAGGACCAGGATTTCGTCGAGGCGCTCAACGGTCGAGAGACGGTGCGCAATGACCAGGGCGGTGCGGCCACGGAGTAGCCGGTCGATGGCGCGTGTGACGCGTTCCTCGGTCAGCGGGTCAATCCGAGATGACGCCTCGTCGAGCAGCACGAAATCAGGTGACCGCAGAAACAGCCGTGTGAGCGCGATGAGCTGGCCTTCGCCCGCAGAAAGACCGCTGCCGGCAGGCCCGAGCTTGGTGTCAAGACCATCAGGCATGGCGTCGACCCATGACAGAAGGTCAAGTTCCTTGAGAGCGTTTCGGACGTCGCGGTCCGAGATGGATTCGTCGAAAAGCGTCAGGTTGTCTCGGATCGATGCACCAAAGAGGTGCACGTCTTGTGAGACGACACCGGTGCGAGCTCGTAGGTCGGCGAGTGGTACGTCGCTCAGATCACAACCGCCAAGGCGAACGCGACCTTGGGTTGGTTCGACAAGCCGCAAGAGCAGTCTAGCCAACGTGGTCTTGCCGCTGCCGGTCCGGCCGAGCACCCCAATCGACCGGCCTGCTGGCAACGTGATCGAGAGGTCGTTGATGACCGAGACCGGTTCGTCTTCGTCGGCATAGGTAAACGTGACCTGGTCAAGTTCAAGACTGAGCGGGCCCGTCGGCAGGCTGCTCGTGCCGTCGTCGCGAATCATCGATGTTTCATCGAGAAGATGCAGCGTGCGGGCCATGCCACCGGCAGCACGTTGCACACGTTCGGTCTCATCGGCGAGGTCGCTCAGTGGCCGCCGCAGGATCTGGGTGTACTGGAAGATCAGGTATGCGGTCCCAATCGTGATCGTGCCTCGCCGCAAGAGCGCAACATTGATCGCCAACGACGCAAGTCCGCCAAACACGAACACGGCGTTCGAGATGACCCACAACGTCACGCCTTGCTTCTCTCGTCCAAGTGATGAACGCAACACCGCAGCGCTTGCCTTTTGGAACGTTGCAACCGCGTGGCTGCCGCCACCATTGCTGCGCAGGTCATCGGCGCCGGTCAGCCGTTCCTCAATCTCACCAAGCATGCGACCGGTGGCGGCTTGCTCGCTCGCCGCCTCATCGACCGCCTTGTTGCGCACCAGAAACACTGCGGTGATGGCGACGCCGAGATAGACGGCCAGGCCAATTCCCACCGTCCAGTTGCGAACCAGAAGAACCACAATCAGACCAAACAAGGTGACAATCGCTGCCGCTGCCTTGACGGCAAAACTCGCCACAAAGTCGCTCAGCGCCGTGACGTCGCCGTCGACGCGGCTGACTAGTTCACCCGGACTCGTCGAGCGGTGAAACGCCAGATCAAGGTTGAGTACATGGCGGGTAAGCGTGGTTCGAAGTTCATTCGTGACCCGCCACGCCAGGTCGGTTGCGGTCCATGCGACTGCGATCGAGATGATCTGGCGGGCGATGCCCACTGCGACATAGATGCCCGCAATGAGCAACAGCTTGCTCCGCACGCCGTCGGCCTGGGCTTCGTCGATAAACGCAGCAATCAACAGGGGGCCAATCAACGGCAAGGCGCCCGCGACGGAGAGTACGCCGATCATGATTGACACGCGGACCTTGTGCGGTGAGACGAGGCTGAGGAGCGCCCGCCAATGAGACTGCGCCTCCATGCCAAGAACGCTACAGCCTGCTCCGGGTTCGGCCGGGCTGATTTACGGCTCGGTACTCAGGACGACCTTCGTCGATCGTTGCGGGACCCTTACTTAGGTATCGACGCTGATGCCATCGAAGCGATCGATTGGAGCCACGAGTTTGTCCTGGCGGTTTTCCATGACGCGTGTGACCCCGAGATGATGACGCTCGACATCACCGTTGCTGAGGTAGTCGCACACGCTTGGCAGGGCGACTCCGATTGTCGCGTCGGTGTCGCCCTATGCCGCGTTGTTTTTCGCGCCGTTGAGCGCGGAGACGTCACGGGGTGTTGTGGACTTCTCGCCCGAAACTATCTCGGAGCTTGCGTTTATGACTATTGCGAGTTAGCGCTTGCTTGCGATCTGTAACACGCGTTCGCTTGCACCCGACAAGGCAAAGCCTGGCCCAGTGGCTTCGCGCAGCGCACTGATGGTCTTGGCACTCGCACTCTGGGCCGGGGTTGGCCGGTGGGCGATTGTGCGACGAATAGGGCTAACAAAACCGGCGATCATCACAGGCTCGTTTCATGTTGAGGGGTAGACAGACCAATGTCTGTCGAGGGAGTCAACCACCCCTACGGCCATCTGCGTTCCAACATGAGGTTGACTCCGGTCACAGGTGACCAACGCCACACTTCGGTATGTCCAAGTAGCGTCAAGACATGGGTCTTCAGATTGGCGTTATTGGTGCTGGCGGTATGGGGCGCGAACACGCCGCGAATTTGACGGCGCTGCCAGATGTTGACGTTGTCGTGGTCGCCGACGTTGTCTCTGAGGCGGCTGCCGCCGGGGCTGCTCTCGCTGGTGCCGAGTCGTCGACGGATCCGGGTTCGGTCGCGGCGCGCACCGATCTCGACGGGCTCGTCATCGCGTCACCAGACCATACGCATGCCGCCCTAACGATCGCCGCCATTCACGCCGGAACTCCAACGCTGTGCGAGAAGCCGCTCGCCGACAATGTGGCCGATGCGCAGGCGGTCGTCGATGCAGAGAACGCTGCGGGCAAGCGGCTCGTGCAGGTGGGCTTTATGCGCGAATATGACGCCGCACACCTTCAGCTAGAGCAGACGATGGCCGACCTTGGCGCCTTGCATCACCTGCGTTGCGTTCATCGCAACACGAACGTAGATCTCAAGCGAGACCTCGCCTTGGTCTGTTCTCAATCGTTGATCCACGACGTGCACACCACCCACTGGCTGTCAGGCAGCGAGTTCACTGCGGTGATGACACAGGTCGTCATGACCGGCGAGAGGATCGAGCACGTGGTTGTCTTGGGGGAACTCGCCAATGGGGCATCGGTCACGTTGGAGTTCGTTGAGGCGAACTATGGCTACGACGTCGAGGTCGAAGCCACATGCGCGCACGGCATGGTCATTGCCGCACAGCCCGGCCAGCCAATCGTCCGGAGCGACGGCTCCGCTCATCGCTACATCGGCGAGGACTGGTTCGGTCGCTTTCGAGCGGCCTACCAGGCTGAGGCCGCCGACTGGATCGACAGTGTGCGTCACCGCCAAGCGCGGGGTCCGTCGACAGCGCAGGGGTTGGCCGCGCAGCGAGTGATCGCTGCCGCGATTACCTCTGCTGAGACTGGACAGCGCACGGCCGTCACATAAACGGCTGGATCGGGTAGACACCTCGTATGGAAGAGCCCATTGCGTGCCCGATCTGCACCATGACTGACCTGCTCGACGGTGGCGACATTCACGAGTGCGCAACGTGCGGCCACGAGTGGGACAAGGCGGACATAGACGAACGGGTTGTGCTCGACGCGAACGGCAAACCACTGAAATCTGGCGACACCGTGACGCTCATCAAAGACCTCAAGATCAACGGCAAATCCGGTCGCCTCAAGGCCGGCACCAAGATCAAGGGAATCCGCATTGTGGATGGCGACCATGAGGTCGACGGCAAAGTCGATGGCCGTTCGATGCTGATCCGAGCTGAGTACGTAAAACTCGCCTAGTCTCCCTGCGCATCTGAACCACGCTCAACGAGAGCAAAGCAGAGGAAAACAGTCATGCGCGTTGGATTTATTGGACTTGGAAATGTTGGCGCCAAGCTCGCTGGCAGTCTGTTGCGCAATGAGGTTGACCTCATAGTGCGCGATCTTGACAAGAGTGCTGCGCAACCTCTGCTTGACGCAGGCGCCACGTGGGGTGAGTCACCCGCCGCGATGACCCGACAGGTCGACATGGTGATCACGTGTCTGCCAAGTCCCGCTATCAGTGCGGCCGTGCTTGAGGGCGACGACGGCATCTTGTCGGTGCTGCAACCCGGCCAGATCTGGGCCGAGATGAGCACCACCGATGAGTCCGAAGTCCGTCGCCTCGGTGCACTCGTCAAAGCCAAAGGCGCCGACGCAATTGATTGCCCAGTTTCTGGCGGCTGCCACCGAGCTGCCACGGGCAACATCGCAATCTTTGCAGGCTGTAAACGCGATGCTTTCGAACGTGCGCTCCCGATCCTGACCACCATGGGTCGTCGCATCTTGCACACCGGCGAACTCGGGTCAGCGTCGATGCTCAAGGTGATGACGAACTATCTCGCAACGGCCAACCTGGTCACGCTCGCAGAAGCGCTCGTCACATCCAAAATGGCGGGCATGGATCTTGGCACCACCTATGAGGCCATTCGCATTTCGTCGGGCAACTCGTTCGTGCACGAGACCGAAAGCCAGGTCATCCTGAACGGAAGTCGTGACATCAACTTCACAATGGATCTGGTGAGCAAGGACATCGGCATTTTCCAGGCCATTGCCGAACGCCACGATGTACCGCTCGAAGTCTCGCCGCTGCTGGTCGAGATCTTCAAAGATGGTGAGGCTCGTTACGGCAGCCGTGAGCTATCACCAAACATCATCCGCCGACTCGAAGACGCTGTTGGGGTCGATATCTTGGCGCCCGGTTTCCCCCCGGAGATGACCGATGACGAACCCGAAGAACCAGGTTATGAAGTCATCCCTGCATCCCGCCCCACCCAACGAACTAACCCCGCCGCGCACCGCAGTTAACGTCACGGTGCCAGGCACCGTGACGTTAGAAGGCGAGTCCAATTGGCGCGTAGCGTCGGGACTACCAAGGTAACGAAGCGGTCCTGGGAGCGAAGCGTGCGGGATCGGCTTGGCACGAGCCGACCCCGGCTACTCCAACTACCCGTCGGCAGGATGAGCGGAGCGAATCCGAGTATCCGCACTACCGATTAGGTCAGCTGAGGAACGATGTCTGCGGTGAATAGTTCGTAGGCGTCGCGGCGTTCTTCGGGTGTTGACCCCAGCGTAAAGTCAGGCACGATCACCTCGTCGAAGCCGAGTTCGCCGTACTGGCCGATCTGTTCCACGATGTGATCGGCTGAGCCAGCGATCGACCGCTCACCGGTATCGCCGCCCTTGATCTTGGCGATCTTGTCGGCGTCCTCAGTCAGAAAGAACAGCGCCTGCACCGAGGTATGTAGCGAAGCTGGATCAACGTGGACTTTTGCGCATTGCGCTTCGAACACCTGTCGCTTCTCAGCAGCCGTGTCGGGGGCACCCCACGTATTCCACTCTTGTGCGTGTTGGGCGGTGATACGACACATGCGTCGGCCGCTAGTACCGACAAGAAGAGGCAGCTTGTCTTGGATTGGTTTGGGGTCACAAGGTGCGTCGGTGAACGTGTAGAACTCGCCGTCAAAGTTGGTGCGTTCGTTGTCGAGTAGCGACCGCACAATCTGAATGGATTCTTCGAACCGACTGACGCGAGCACCGGGAGCTTCGAGGTCAATGCCATAGGCGTGATGCTCGTTGATCTGCCAGCCCGCACCGAGACCGAGCACCATGCGCCCACCCGACAGCTGATCGATAGTTGCGGCGCGGTTTGCTAGCAGTGCGGGATGGTGCACTGAGGTGGGAGCGACAAGCGGTCCGAGCCGAATTGTTGAGGTGGCCACAGCGACTGCGGGCAAAATCGACCATGCTTCGTGCACGTCACCTTCGACAAGATCTGTGCTGCCGGTGTTGGTCATGTAGTGGTCGGCGAACCAGAAACTAAACCACCCCAAATCGTCGCTTAGTCGAGCGAGATCGAGGATCTCATCGACGGGTCGTCCTGGGGCTGGCCATACAGAGAAGCGCACGTGAGAACCGTATCTCCCGGAACCATGCTGCGCAGTAACGGTGTGGCGGGAATGGTTGTTATTGCAACGATTTTGGAGGTAGTGGCGGGGTCACGCTCCCGTGGTGGGAACGAGTCGGGAAGGAGTTGGGAACGCAGCATTGATGCTGGGTCACATGACAACATCACCAAGTACAACTGCTACAACCCGACCTGACCCCAGCCCTAGTGCTACGAACCCCAGTGTCACCAGCCCTAGTGCTTCCAGCCCTAGTGCTTCCAGCCCTAGTGCTTCCAGCCCTAGTGCTTCCAGCCCTAGTGCTTCCAGCCCTAGTGCTTCCAGCCCTAGTGACAGCAGCCCGATTGACATGATGACGCCTCGACAAGCGGGGCGTCAGCTCGGCTTCGACGACTCTGCGTTGCTGGGTTCGGTCAACAGTGGCCGTCTATCCGCCTACAACCTGGGCGACGGCATTCGCTTCAAAGCGACTGATATCGCTGCGATGCAGGCAACGCTGACCGCGGCATAGACCGCCGTCAACCAACCACCGACGCGTCGCCAACGTGGCGTTGAACGAGGAACTCGAACGCCAACTCAAGCGAACGTTTGCTGGCCAGGTCGTCGCGAGCGATCACTGCTGACTCGTGCGAAATGGGGATGGCATCGGGCACCTTCATATGTGCTTCGGTCACCCGTTCCAACGTGACAAACGCGGCGATGGTTTGTGCAACCGACGTACCGGTCGTGAGCAAGCCATGGCTGCGCAGTAACACTGCGTTCGTGGTACCCATTGCCGTTGCGATGCGGTCGCCGCCAGCGGTCCCGAGTACCTGCACCTCTTCGTCGTCAAAGTACGACCAGTTACCCACAAACTGACAGGCTTCTTGGGTGATTGGCGTAAGCTCGCGACCTGCAGCACAAAATGGTGTGCCCCACGGTGTGTGGGTGTGAGCAACGGCGACCACTTCGTCTCGCGCCGCGTGAATGGGGTGATGAATGTGGTACGCCGTGTCGTTGATTGGCTCGTTGTCGACGGTGGAACCGTCGGGGCGAACCAGAACTAGATCGTCGACCGTTGCTCGTTCAAAACCAACCGGGTAGCGCAGCAGCCACATGTGATCGGTGTGCTCGGGATCGCGAGCGGTTATGTGCCCGTCGCCAAGGTCACCCCAGCGCAGGCTGGCGAAAATGCGATAGCCGAGCGCAACCTCACGCTTGCGTCGCAGGCGTTCGGCGTCGATGTTGGTCATGGGTTGTTAGATGTCCATGCCTTTGGCGACAACCGGTGTCATGAGGTGGACTTCGGGAGCGCCGGCCATGAATGCGCCGATCGCTCGCATGGCAGCCTTCATGGCGTCGCCTTTGCCGTGGACATCCTTGGCGGCTTCGTCGGTGTAGAGCTCGAAGAACCAGTAGTTGTTGTCGTCGCCGCGATGCGCCGAATAGATCTCGAGGCCCGCCTCTTCATTGCTTGCCTCAATCATGTCGGCGAGCGCTGCCTCGAATCCCTCGTTCTGGCCTTCGGCACATGGAAGCTTTGCGATGAGGGAAATTTTCGACATGTCAAGAACCTAGTCGTCACCGTTGTGGCGAACCGAACGAGCAACGCACCAGGGTCCGGCTCATGCGGGTTCGTTCGGACTCACGCTGGCCACACCACGGGGTCGGCGGGCCGTCGCAGTCCACATACGTAGTGCATGAGCAGCAATTTGAGGTGCAGGATCTCACGGTCGGCATCGTGCCCCGACGCGGTGATGGTCCGACCGTCGCCGAGCGCTCGCAGAGAGTACCCGAGTATGGGCCGTACGAACGTCGTTTGCAGTGATTCGCTCACGGTCTTCCAGATCAGCGGAATCGAAAGGGGGCATGACCATTCGCTCTGGAAGATCCACTGTCCGCAGCCGTGAGCTGAACGGACTAGCAGGTCGCGCGTTGTGATCCCAACGGAGCAGAGGCGACAAGAGTCACACCTCAAACGTTGGTTTGACGCATACCATCCGGCGCTGCGCGCCGCACGGGCGGCGCACCCCCTCACCCCCGAAGGTCATTATGGCTTCAGTACTCGCCTCCAAGGATGGGCGCGCTGGCGAACGACTTCGCGAGAGCTGGTTTGCTAACCCTCGCGTCAATCTCATGTCTGGTCTCGTCGTTGCGCTCGCTCTCATTCCCGAGGCCATATCGTTCTCCATCATCGCCGGCGTCGACCCCAAGGTCGGCCTGTACGCGTCGTTCTCAATCGCCATCATCATTTCGATAGCTGGCGGCCGCCCGGGAATGATCTCGGCAGCAACCGGAGCAATGGCGCTCGTCGTCGTCTCACTGGTCGCCGATCACGGCCTTGGCTTCCTTTTTGCTGCAACGATCATGGCCGGCGTGCTGCAAATGCTGCTCGGTTATCTCGGCATCGGCACGCTCATGCGGTTCGTGCCCCGCACCGTCATGGTCGGCTTTGTAAACGCGCTCGCCATCTTGATTTTCCTGGCCCAGGTCCCACACATTCTGCTGAACGAGAACGGCAACGGTGATCAGCGAACGCTCAACATGATCTTCATAGCGATTGGACTGGGCATCATCTACCTGCTGCCACGCATCATCAAAGCCGTTCCATCGCCGCTCGTTGCCATCGCTGCACTCACCGCCATCGCATTTGGGTTCAAGCTCGACCTACCAACGGTTGGCGACATGGGCGAACTACCGAGTGCGCTGCCGTGGGTTGCACTACCCGAGGTGCCGTTCACCGTTGAGACGTTCCGGATCATCTTCCCCTATGCCGTCACGTTGGCGCTTGTCGGTCTGCTCGAATCGTTACTGACCGCGCAGATGCTCGACGACATGACCGACAGCGATTCGGACAAGAATGTCGAGGCTCGCGGCCAAGGCATTGCCAATGTGGCGACCGGCTTTCTGGGCGGCATGGCTGGCTGCGCCATGATTGGCCAGTCCATGATCAACCATGCAACCGGCGGTCGCACTCGACTGTCGACGCTGGCGTCGGGCGTGTTCTTGCTCATCTTGATCTTGGTGCTCGGCGATGTTGTTGCCGTGATCCCAATGGCTGCACTCGTGGCCGTCATGATCATGGTTTCGATCGGCACCTTCGACTGGCGCAGCGTTGGGCCTGATGCACTCAAGTCGCTACCGCGCACCGAAACTGCAGTGATGGTCGTGACTGTTGCAGTGGTCGTGCTGACCCACAACCTTGCCTGGGGTGTTGGTGCTGGCATTTTGCTCTCCGCAGTGTTCTTTGTCCGCCACGTGTCACACGTGGTCAGCGTGACCAGCGTCGTTGACCCAGACAACGTCGAGCGTCTCTATGACGTGAGCGGTGAACTGTTCTTCGCATCAACGAACGACTTGGTCCATTCCTTTGACTACGACGCAGTCGAAGTCAGTCGGGTGGAGATAGATCTGTCGTACGCTCGGATCTGGGACACCAGCGCTGTGGCGGCTCTCGACGCAGTCGTTGCAAAGTTCGCCGAACGCGGCATCGAAGCACACCTTGTTGGCTTAAACCGTCACGCCGAGAAGTTGCACAGTCGTTCAACTGGCAAACTGTCCTCGCACTAGCACCACCTAAGCTGTGGCGCAATGAACGCCGCAGAGATTGGTTCGGTCACCGCGAGTACCGCCCGAGCGCTGCTGCGCCTGCGCGGTGATACTGCGAGTCGTGCTCTCGCCGAACTCTTGGTGTTTCGCTATTCGTCGTTGGCGAACGACCAGATGATCGAGTTCTTCGAGCTGCTGCTGAACGAGTTTGGGGCGGTAAGACCTGATGTCGACGCTGCTATCGCGCACTATCAGGGCGAACCGAGCGAGGCGAACATGGTGGCGTTGGCCGAGGCAGCTGATTCACAACGGCTCGCGTTGTTCCGGGCAGTCAATACCGCTGCTGGCGGCATCGCCATGTTGCTCGACATCCGCACCCGGCTACTCGCTCTTCGCAATAGCCATCCCGACCTTGCGCCAGTCGAGAAGGATCTTAAGTACCTGCTCGGATCGTGGTTCAACCGAGGTTTCCTTCGGCTCGAACAGCTCGACTGGACAACCCCCGCACACATTCTCGAGAGCCTCATCAAATACGAGGCAGTGCACGAGATCCGGGGGTGGTCCGATCTGCGGCGGCGACTGGCGCCTGATCGTCGCTCGTTTGGCTTCTTCCACCCGGCACTACCCGATGAGCCAATCATCTTTGTCGAGGTCGCGCTTACCGAAGGGCTCGCAACATCGATCCAAGATGTCATCGATGCACCAGTCCCAAGCGAAGCGCCCGCTGCCGACACCGCCATTTTCTATTCGATCACCAATTGCCAGAGTGGCTTGCGTGGCATCTCGTTCGGCAGCTTCTTGATCAAGCAGGTGACTGAGCGGCTTGCTGCTGAGGACCCGACCATCACGACGTTCTCGACCCTCTCACCAATTCCTGGGTTCGCTGCCTGGCTTGCCGAGCACCACCCGACGGTTGACGTCACGAACCAAAAGGATATGGAAACTCGATGCGCCGAGTATCTGCTCACCGTGCGATGTCGAACGCTGCCATCGGACCCGGTTGCTCGCTTCCATCTACGCAATGGCGCCTGTGTCGCTCAAATCAATTGGGCGGGGGACACATCGGCAAAAGGTATGGGCGAATCGCATGGCCTGCTCGTGAACTATCTGTACTCGGGCCAGGACCTTGCTGCGAACAACGAAGCGCTAACGCTCGATGGTCTTGTCACCGCATCGCCAGCAGTCATTGCACTGGCTCAGGCAGACACAAGTGGCTTGGTGCGCCGAGCGCCCTAAGGGCGAACCAAGATCTTCACGTGGCGTTCGGGGTCGGCGAGATCAGCGAATGCCTGTGGCACGCCGTCGAGGCCCACCGTGCCCGTAACCAGGTTGTTCGCATCGATACGACCCTCAGCCAGGTTGTGTAGCGACGCCGCGAACTCTTCGGGGGTCCAACCAAGAACGAACTTGAGCGAGAGGTGTTTGTAGATGCCAATCGATGGCCGAAAGTTGTCTGGCGGAAAGCACACGCCCGCAACGATGATTTCGCTATGTGACGGCGCTTGCGCCATGACCTGGTCGATCATGCCGGGAACGCCGACCGCCTCAAAGATCACTGGCGGCGCAACGCCATCACCTGCTGCTCGCCACGCATCGATGATCGACTCGCTCGCTGGGTCGACAACCTGATGGGCTCCCATACGTAGCGCGACGTCTCGACGCGTCGGCGAGAAGTCAGCCGCGATGATCGACTCGATACCTACGGCAGCCAACGCAGCCACGATCGCTAGACCGACCGGGCCGGCGCCAACAACCAGGGCGATGCGTCCGGGCGCAATCGACGATTCGTTTACTGCGTGAAGGCCAACGGCCATTGGTTCGGTCAGAGCAGCGAAAACAGGATCAAGACCGTTTGGGATTGGCAACAGTGCCAATGGACTCAGCAGCATTTGTGAGCTGTACCCGCCGGGGAAACGGTTGCTATAACCCGGCACAACTCGACCCTCTGGCGTTTCCAAGAATGGCATGGCGGCGAACTCGCAACCTTCACTGACCGACGCCACGCCATCGCCAACGCCGATGACGCGACACGACAGCTCGTGACCCATCACGACGTCTTGGTCGGGGTCAAAGTTCATCGCAAAGCTGTCAACGCCCGCTGCAATCGCGGACGCAACAAGGTCGTGAGCATGATCAACGGTGTGCAGGTCGGATCCACAGATGCCGCATGCGATTGGTTCAACGAGCACTTGGCCGGGCCCTGGTTCGAGGTCGGGCAGGTCTTCTACGACCATTTGACCAGCCCGCAGGATCGCTGCCTTCATGTGGGAAGAACGCCAGGGTGGTCGGCTTCGATGGTGTGCAGAGTCGACAGGCCGATACGACCGTGGGCCAGGAGATGACTGACAAGCCCTTCGAGGGTTTCGGTGTTTCGAACGCCAGCTTGCTTCATGCGGCCCCGCACCCGCTGCAACGTATTGTCAACCGTCTTCTCAGAAACACCCCAGAGGTTTGCGACGTCGGCGTAGCTCAAGAGTGCGACCGACGATCCGCGAAGCCGGCTGAGAGCAAACGTTGTGAGATAGATGGTTTCTCGATCGGTCAACGCGCTGCCGAACTCGATCGTGGCATCGCCGGGAGCATTCGGCGCTCGGGTCGACATGACCGGCTTATCGGCGCGGTAGAGCAACTGGTACGGCGTCGGCCCCGCCAGGAACGACACCGAACCTTCTGTCATTGGAAGTGCGCACTCGGTGCCAGGCGGGAGCTCAATGCGAGCACCGTTGGTGCCAAACACGAGCAATCGTGTCGAACTCCCCACGTTGTAGAGCCACCAAACCAAACCGTTGAACCGGAACTCGCCGGTCACGCGGTGCATGAACTGGTTGTCTTCGTCGAGCGCCAGTTCCGCGTTGCGGCCAAAGCTCATCGATTCGGTTGCCTCGTAGCCGACGCCGGCGAAGTCCAGCCACAACGTTGTCACAGCGATGAATCGTAGTCGCCACGGCCGCCAAAGCTGAGAGCAACGGAGATACCGCCCTGGCGTCTAACGTTGCAACTGATCATGGCAAAGACTCCGCAATCTAAATCTGCTTCAGGCGGATGGCTCCAGCGGCTGCCGCTTGGCTCAAAGCTCATCGGGCTCGGTGTCGCTCTATTCGGACTCACGCGCTTGATCAAGTGGTTTCCGCTCGGGTTGCTTGGCAGTTGGATAAACGGCATCCTGTGGCCGATCCTGCTTCTCAGCATTGTCGCTGGTGGCGCGCTGACTTACCGCAGCTCACAGCGCAAAGCTGGCTCGTAGCTGGAGGTTCAGCGGATAGCTGAGAGCGTGCGAGTCGAAACAAGCTGAACCGTGGCCTAGCGGCCCGTGAGCGCAGCGAACAAGAGCGGGAACGTGAGCCTGGAGGCTTCTGAGCTTGTCGCTATCCGCGAGGCCTCCTGGCGCGCCCAAATGCCTCTTTGAGTCTGTTTGAACAGATGTCTGGCTGACACTGCTACGTGAACGTGTAGGCCTTCGTACCCCTTTAGGGTGAACCCATAGCCATGACACCAATTGTGGGCTCAACGTTGTGGTTCCTGGGTCCGATAGCTAAATGTGCATGGCTTTGTCTCATGGCTGCGTCGCCGGCTGATTCGGGTCAAACCGAGGGTTCGACGATCACAGGTTAAAAACACTTCGGCCGCATCCATACCTATTGTCGCCCCGCTCGACATCGCGCGTCCAAACATGGTGCAGGTCTCGATGACGCACGTCGATATCGCCCAGATTGACATTGCCCGAGCACCTCGTGCCCGGGTGCATGTTGGCTCGCCTGCGCTAGCGCAGGCTGTTGCTGCATAAAGCGCCACTGAGCCACGTGCCAGCGTCGCCACGCTACGTGTCGCTCCGTCACCGTAAGGTGTCACACTGGTCACATGGCTGGCAACGAGACATTCGCAGGGGACAAGAAGAAAGGGCAGTCGCTGCTCGGCAACGTGGAGCGTCGCTTTATCGACTGGGGTATTCCCAAAGTCCCCAAGCCGATCATGAGTCATCACCTGACCTACGTCACGATTTTCTGGTCAGCGGGCACGATCTTGTTCGGATGGCTCGCAACAAAAGACCTCGCCTGGCTGCACGGCATCTCGATCATGGTCGCCGGGCAATGGCTCACCGACTCATTCGACGGATCACTCGGAAAATTCCGCAAACAAGGTTTGGTCAAGTGGGGGTTCTATATGGACCATCTGCTCGACTTCGTCTTTCAGGGCGCCATCGTCATCGCGTACTCGTTCTTAGTTGAGGCCGAGTGGCTGGAGTTCCTCTTCTTGATGCTGCTCTTGATTAGCTCATCGACCATGGCCGTGTCGTTCTTGTCATTCGCAGCAACCAATCAGTTTCAAATCGCGTACTACGGCATTGGTCCGACTGAGATTCGCATCGGCTACATCGTGCTGAACACGTTCGTCTTCTTTGTTGGTACCGAGGTGTTCAGTTGGGGTGTCCCTGTCATCGTTGCGATTAACGCGATTGCATTCTTGATTCTGACCGTGCAATCGAGTCGCAATATCTGGCAGCTCGACTACGAAGCAAACGTTGACAATCAACCCCGCCCCTAGGCCTTGGCGAGATGGCCGAGGGTTGCTGATTGTCGCCCTGGTGTGGAGCTAGTCGGGGGTGCCGTGATTGGTCGCAAGGTGCCTTGTTGGGTCGCGGTCACGACGTGGGTGCCGTGTCGCCCTCAAGGACAACAGCGCCGCCACCGCAGGCCGTCGCCAAAAGGGCAAGCACCACAACCTGAACGATCGTTACTGCGTGTCGGTTGTAGTGGAATTGACGCCCGGCATGATCACGAATCGCTAGCCGACCTAGGGTGGTTCCATGTTTGAGAACTTGCGTAGCACGATGAAGTTCCGGTCGTTCTCGCTCGACTCGGTTGAGCGTGGATTAGAGCGTGCGGCGAACATCGATGACTTGCGGATCATGGCGAAGCGCAATCTTCCCGGCGGTGTTTTTGACTACATCGATGGCGCTGCCGAAGACGAAGAGGCACTCGCCCGCAGCATTCGAGTCTTCGACGACGTGCTCTTCCGCCCGCGTGTCCTACGCGACATGAGTGCCGTGGATTCGTCGACCACCTTGTTGGGCAAGAAAATTCCCATGCCGTTGGCACTGTCACCGACAGGCTTTGGGAGGATCTCGGACTCACAGGGCGAGCTCGCCGTCGCACGTGCTGCGGCCCGTATGGGCTTGCCATACACCCTGTCCACGCTTGGCACCCGATCAATCGAAGAGGTTGCCGAGGTCAGCGACGGGCCCAAGTGGTTTCAGGTGTATGTCTGGAAAGACCGCGGCCTTGTCAAAGAAATGATCAATCGGGCAGAAGCCGCCGAATACGAAGCGATCGTGATCACGGTTGACTTCGCCACGTTGGGCCGCCGCGAACGCGATATCCGACGCGGCTTTACGCTGCCACCCAAGCTGGGTTTGGACACGATTTTCGATGGCATCCGTCACCCGCGCTGGACGCTTGACTTTGCACGGTCAGAACCAATTCGGTTTGCGAACGTGACCGGTTCTGGCAGCGGACGCGACGGTACGGACGCGGTTGCTCTTGGTCCCTACGTTGCCGAGCAACTCGACCCGTCGTTGTCCTGGGCCGACATTGAGATTTTCCGTGACATCTGGCCTGGCCCCATCATGCTCAAAGGCATCCAAGATGTCGACGACGCCAGGATCGCTGCTGATCTCGGCATCGAAGCCGTTGCGCTATCGAACCATGGCGGCCGCCAACTTGATTCGTCGCCCGCGCCTTTTGAACTTCTTCCGGCAACGGTTGATGCCGTTGGCGACCAACTCGAAATTCTCGTCGATGGCGGGGTGCGACGAGGTGCCGACATCGTCAAGGCCGTATCCATGGGAGCCACGGCATGCATGGTCGGTCGCGCCTACCTCTATGGCCTCGGGGCCGGTGGCGAGCGAGGTGTCGACAAGGCGCTTGGGTTCCTACGCGACGAGTTCGACCGCACGATGACACTGATTGGCGCGGCGAGTGTCGATGAGCTTGGAGCCGATTTCATCCAGCCGGCGGGCCCGCCGAGATAGCGCGTCAAGCCAGACGGGCCCAGTGTTTTGGTCGATTTCGCGTGCGTCCATGAGAAAGTTTGGGTGAACAGTTGACTCATTTGTCATTGGGCACTTCACTTACGCATGTCCGGCGCCATCACGAGCGTCGGTAGGGGAACGTATGCACAGTTGCCGGGCGCTCAATGCCTGACAAGACAGAGACAACGATTGACGTCGCGGAGACGCTCGGCGAACTGCACCACGTCAGTTCAGTCACTGATTTCGACACGTCGGGTAAAGACGCTGGACCGCTCGGTCAAGTTCATCCAATTGGATGGGTTGCTGCCGCGCTCGCAATCGCAGCTGCGATCTTTCACGTCAAGGGAAGCGAGTGGCTGATCGGCAACTTCGCGTGGTGGCACTGGGCTGGGGTGCTCGGGCTCATCGTCGTATCGTTGCGGCCAGCGTGGATCAAGGCTGTGTCGCGATTCATCGACCGGGTCACGGACTTCTTTGAGGACGGGGCCAACAGCTTTCGCCACCCATGGGCCGCGTTCGGCACCCTGCTGGCTGGCTTTGGCTTTGTTGCACTGCTCATTGGTCCGCTGCTCGGCTTTGCCGACTGGGTCTTTGGGGTCACTGTCGAGGACATAGGCGGTGGCGAGTTCATCGTTCAAAGTTCGGGTGCAGGCTGGATCCGCGCTGCTGTGGCCGCCGTCGTACTCGTTGTCGCGTTAGCAGCGCTGTACCGGGCCCTACAGGCGGCGCTGCCCGCCGGTCAAGTATCGGTCAAGGTAGGTGCACTTCTCGGCGTCGCAGGTTTCATCGTCACCTTCTTCGTCCTGCTCGCCACGGCCGGTTGGCAAGAAGGAGTAACGACCGGCTTTGCTGTTGGCATTCTTGTTGCGGCCCTGGCGATGGGCCCACTGTGGGTCATTGCGTGGGGGATCTTCTTTGTGATCTTCTTTTACGTGGTCACCCGCTATACCGCTCGTTTCATTGAGGCGAGCATCATCATCGGCGAAGTCAACAGCCTGGGCTTGCAGCTCTTTGGCCTGCTCTCATTGCTCGGCGTGGGGTACGGCGTCAAGGCTGGTGTGAATCCGCGCATCGACTTTTGGTGGGCCGAGTTCAGCAATCGCCGCAAGGCCTGGCTCGACTTCATTCTGCACGGTCTTCTGTTTGTTCCGTTCCTGTGGGCTGCGCTGCGACTGCTGCACGGCTACGCCAAAACCAATCTTGGATTCAAAACAGACTTCAGCGGTCAGACCGACGGCAGCTGGCCTGCAAGCTGGCATGTGTGGGAGACCTGGAAACAGTCCGCCGACGCAGGCAACCTGCCAGTCGGCCCAGTGCGCGCCATGATCTTTTTCGGTTTCGTTTTGTTCTTGACGCAGATCATTTCTGAGATGATCAAAGGCGGTTTCGTTCTCATCCGCCGAGAAGACCTCGCTGAACTCAAGCAGGTCGATGCACCAACGAGGGTCGAGTAACGATGCTGGCCGCACTTGCTACCTCGTTCACGCCGATCATCGGCGGTCTGTTCGGCCTCGACCTGGCCGAGGGCTTCGCCATGATCATGTTCATCGTCTTCATGGCGATGATCTTGACCGGCTACAACGTTGCGTTCTCCTTTGCCGCGACAGGCGTTGTCTTTGCGTTTCTCGGTCACGTCTTTGATGTGTTCGACCCAAGTGCACTGAACCTGCTTGCACAGAAGTGGACTGAGCAACTGACGAACTCCACGTTGCTGGCAGTGCCGCTCTTTGTCCTAATGGGAGCGATTCTCGAGCGATCCGGTATTGCGGAACGACTACTCACCGGCTTGGCCATGCTGATGGGTCCACTGCGCGGCGGTGTTGCCGCTGCTGTCGTGATTGTCGGCACGCTGTTGGCAGCCGCTACGGGAGTGGTTGCCGCCACGGTGATCGTGATGGGTCTGCTATCGCTGCCAGCGATGGTGCGACTCGGCTATGACCATAAGTTGGCGACAGGTGCAATTACGGCGTCAGGAACGCTTGCGCAGATGCTGCCGCCGAGCCTGGTACTTATCTTGTTGGCGCAGCAGCTCGGCAACGGCGTGGGCATCATTGGCCTCTTCGCCGGAGCACTCATTCCTGGGCTCATGGTCAGCTTGATGTACGCGGCGTACTGCCTGATTGTCTCGTGGCGTAACCCCGAGCTGGGGCCACCAATGCCGGTCGAGGAGCGAACGCTAAACGGCACGATTCAGCCGGGCACAGCGGCTGCCATCGCTGTAGTACTCGCCGTGCTACTGCTCTTTGTGACGCTCACCTTTAGCACCACCGGCGCCTTCGTGATCGGCGTTTTGGGCTTTGTTGTCATGTTCGCTTTGCTGCGCACCGGCTCCATGTTGATCGCCGAGGTGCTCGTAGGCGTGGTGCCAACGATCTTGCTAATCCTGGGCGTCTTGGCCGCCATCTTCCAGGGAATCGTGGCACCGTCTGAAGCTGGAGCGATCGGCGTGCTCGGCGCGTTGTTGCTTGGAATGTTGAACTGGTGGTTCGACAAACGGCTAAGTAGGGATGGCGGAGATCACATTACGGTTCGCTGGCGACTTACCGCGCAAGCAGCGCGAGAAGCGGGCACGTCGACGGCGAACATCACCATTTTGGTGCTCACGCTCATCTTTGCCTCCACCTTCTTTAGCGTCATGTTTCGCGAACTCGGTGGCAACGACAAGACCAGCGAGTGGCTGCAAGCGGTCGGTGGCGGCAAGGTCGGCTTCACCATCGTTGCGATGATCGCGGTCTTCTTGCTCGGCATAAATCTGGAGTTCCTTGAGATCACGTTCATCGTGGTGCCGATCTTTGTTCCCGCAATGGTCGAGCTCGAATTTACAGAGAAGGAGTTCGTGTGGTTTGCCGTGCTGATGGCACTGAACCTGAACATCGCGTTCATCTCACCGCCGGTCGGGTTCTCGCTGTTCTACTTGCAGTCTGTTGCGCCCCCCGAAGTAAAAACCGCCGATATTCATAAGGGAGCTATTCCCTTTATGGTCCTGCAATGCATCGCCCTGCTGATCCTGGGCATCTTCCCGCAGATCACCGATTTCTCTTACGATCTCTTTGTAACCAGCAGCGCCTAGCTGCGCGTGCGAAACTAACGAGCAATAACCCATAGGAGGGGACTATGACAATCGACGAGAGTGAGCTTGGGATGCCATCGGTATCTCGACGTTCGTTTATTGGCAAGGCTGGCGTTGGTATTGCCGGTTTCGCCGCCGGTTCAGCGCTGCTTGCAGCCTGTGGCAGTAGCAGCGACGGCGCACCAGCTGACAATGCCGCAAGCGATACCGATGCAAGCTCTGATTCCAGCAGCGATAACGGTGCTAGTGATGAGGGAACCGTCGCCGAAGGGTCAAGCGGCGACGAAGAAACTGTGCAGCTCGCCCAAGATGAAGGTCTCCCGGAGATCAGCATCGACATGGCCACGAGCTGGCCAACAGGTCTGGTCACCATCTTTGGTGGTGCGACCAAGTTCGAAGAAGAAGTCAGCCGCCTTACCGGGGGTCGCTTGACAATCAGCGCCAAACCAGCCGGTGAAATCGTCGGTGGCCTTGAGGTGCTCACCGCCGTCCGTGACGGCGGCGCGCAAGCAGGTCACACGGCGTCGTACTACTACACCGGTGAAAACTCTGCGACGCAGTTTGGTACCGCGGTGCCTTTCGGTCTTACTTCACGTCAGCAAAATGCGTGGCTCTACCACGGTGGAGGCCTTGAACTCATGCGTGAGTTCTACGCCGAAGAGTTTGGTGTGATCCAGTTCCCTGCCGGTAACACCGGTGTGCAGATGGGTGGTTGGTTCACCAAAGAGATCAACAGCATTAACGACATTCAGGGTCTCACCATGCGTATCCCTGGTATCGCTGGCCAGGTGCTTAACAACCTGGGTGGCGAGCAGGTCTCACTTGCTGGTGGCGACATCTTGCCTTCTATCCAGACTGGCGCAATCGATGCCGCCGAGTTCGTGGGCCCGGTCGATGACCTGATCCTCGGCCTCGACGAGCTCGGTAGCCAGCTGTTCTACTACCACCCAGGTTGGTGGGAGCCAGGCCCATCGCTCGAGGTGGAGCTGCCGCTGCAGTTCTGGAACGACCTGCCTGAGCAATACCAGGCTGCGATCGAGAACGCCGCTGCGCACGCCAACATCGACATGATGGGCAAGTACGACGCACTCAATCCTGAGGCGCTACAAACCATCAAGGGATTTGCTGACATTCGCGAGTTCCCTGAAGACGTCATGTCGGCGTTCAAGGAAGAGTCCGAAGCCGTGCTTGACAATGCGGCGTCGGAGAATGCTGACTTCGCATCGATCCTTGGACCATGGCGTACGTTCCGCGATGGCATCCAGGAATGGCATGGTCTCGCTGAGAGCTCCATGTTGCGAGCTGGCAGCCTGTAGCACTCGGTAACAACTGACCCTTTCGGCACGGACCGTTTCCTGCGGGAAACGGTCCGTGCCGCGTCTGTGGGCCGCACTAGTCTGCGGCGATGAGTTACGCGATCAATCCTGACGACGTGCGCCGTGCAGCCGATGTGTTGGCAGGGGTTGCTCACCGCACACCGCTGTTCGAGTCGCGTCGGTTGAATGAGCGGCTCGGTGGGCGGGTGATCCTTAAGGCCGAGAACTTGCAACGCACCGGATCGTTCAAGTTTCGAGGCGGCTACAACGCAGTCGCAAGCCTGAGTGCCGATCAGCGAGCGTCGGGGGTGGTGGCGTACTCGTCAGGTAACCATGCGCAGGGTGTCGCATATGGCGCGAGCCTGCACGACGTGTCCGCAAAGATCGTGATGCCGACTGATGCGCCGGTCAACAAGCTGGCAGCGACTCGTGGCTATGGCGCCGAGGTCATTCTCTATGACCGCTACAAGGAGAGCCGTGAGGACATCGCCGACGAGCTGAGCGAAAAAGAAGGACGGGCGCTTGTAGGTCCGTACGACGACCCAAATGTCGTCGCTGGGCAAGGAACGGTGGGCCTTGAAGCACTTACCGATGTGCGGTCAGCGGACGCACTCGTGGTGTGCTTGGGCGGCGGTGGATTGTTAGCCGGGTGCGCAACGATCGCCACAGAACTCCAGCCCGATATAGCGATCTATGGTGTCGAACCCGAAGCTGGCGACGATCACCGATTGTCGAGGTCCAAGGGTGAACGGGTGACCATCGATGTGCCCAAGACCATCGCCGATGGACAACAGACAACAGCGCCCGGTGAACTCACCTGGCCGATCACCAACGCACTGGTCGAAGAGTTTGTTGGCGTCAGCGACGAGCAGATTGTCGCGACGATGCGGTTGCTCTTCGAACAGTTCAAGATCGTCGCCGAACCGAGTGGCGCGTCAGCTCTGGCCGCCGTCGTGCACGGGATCGTCCCCGCCGCTGATCGCACCACCATCGTGACGATCTCGGGCGGCAACATCACTGCCGCCCGCTTCGCCGAGCTCTTGGGCTGACAGGAATGTCTTCCACGCCTGCTGCGGTCGTCGTTCGCTGCTGAGCCACCGCACGGCGTAACCGGCGGCGAGGCCCGCATCGTGCAGCGATGCGAATCGACTGCCAGCCAGCGTGCCGATCGGCGTCCAGCGGCCCTGGTCTTCGGGATCTGAGCGGAAGTGTTCGAAGCCAAAGTTGCCATCGCCGTCTTCAAAGAAGTCGACGCACAGACTGCCATCGGTCGAGGCAATGCTCTCGATTACCGTCCACCCTCGATGATTGACTCGGCCCGCCATGACTTTACGGTAGTTGGCCAGTTGCTGCAGCTACGCCAAGGCGAAGCGGCAGCAACTGCTCATCTGTCCAGGCTTGTGTGTGTGGCCTAGAACGAGACGACCCGATATTCGGTGTGTAGGTCGTAGTTCCTCACCATGACGACGGCGCAAGATATCTCGCTGTACGTGGGCTGCAGATTCATTGTGCTGGAGTTAACAGTGGACGTCAGGCTGCTGATGAGATCTTCTTCGTCACGAACTACGTCGAGCGCCCCTTGGTAATTGGTGGGATGCCGGCATGGGGTGATCATATGTCCACTTGATCCCGCCGGGCCTCCAAGGGTGTCTCCCGGTTTTACGTCGTCAAATAGGAGTACGTGGAATTGCTTGCAGAATGAACCTGGCGGCGACCATGCTGTGGCACGGGCGTAGAACGACCTGACCGTAAGCGTGAGAGTAAAGGTGTTCGGCCCAGGTTCTGGAGCTTCATAATATGTGTTGCAGTCGAAGTGCAGTTTCTCGGTGCGCCCAGGATGGCCCGCAGGTATCTGAAGCGACGGAATAGACGGGGGCTCCGCCGTCACAATGCTCGTTGGTGGCTGTGAGACGGACAAGGTGGGGAACCTGACGGGACAGCTGCCCGCATGGTTGCCAGAAGCAGTCGTTGCAGAGATCCTTGCGAAGTAGTCCGAGCCATTCGCCGGCACGTAGATTTTTGCCTCAGCGACTGACGTCTCGACATGGCGCCTGATCGGTCGGTCAACACCGCCAACAGCGAATACTTGGAACGTTGTTCCGGCCGGTAACTCCTGCGCATTCCACCTGAGTGCAACATAGGTACGCGTGATGGTGTACCGCATTCTCAGGTTGTCACAGTCGAGGGTAGGACCAGGCGAACTCGGCGGGAGGGCAGGCAATGGCATTTCATTGAACGCCTCAATCTCGGCGATGGTCGCAACGAGCTCATGGGCGTCGACCAAAGTGAGCGACTCACCATCGAGACCCGGCGCATCAACCGCAACCAACGCTGGTGTGCCGACAGGGTCATTCGTTTGAGGACCGCCGGGCGTTGGTGGTGGTGCCTGTGGATGGGGAATCTGCTGCGATGGCAAGAATACAGAGTCCACTTCGGCAACGGTCGTGAACGTCGTGGTGAGAACATCGGACGGAAGCGAGCTGTTGTAGGCAGTAATCGCAAGGGTGTATTCGGTGTCGTAGGCAAGAGAGAACCTGAGCGATAGGTCTTCCAGCGAGTCCAGCGCAGAGCCCAGGGGGGCACCGGTGCCATGCAGTTGCGCCTCAGCTACTTGTCCATCGCTGAGTTCCAGCCGAAGATGGGATGGGTAGCCATCCTCGACAGACACACAGCAGATGTCCAGAAATGCCACGAGCGGTTCAGCAGCGGAACGGCTATGGGTAAACCGCAGCGTGCTGTCGGTCCACACTGGCGCTGCGGCGGTTAGATCAACGTCGAGTGCCTGTCGCAATGGTTGCACATGCAACGACGCCGTGTGGATACGATGTGAGCGGAAGCGATCGCTGAATTCGACCTCGTAGTCGCCAACGGGCAGCACGAGTTCGTACTCCATCTCGCCAACGCCTTCGGCGATAACACATGTCTCGGCGCCACCCAGCATCGGCGTGGCGCAAACGTTGACTTTGCCGGAACTCGGCGTGGTTAGCGTTCGTGTGACGACACCGTGCAGTGTTCCCGTGGTCGGCGCAGGGCGCGAGAGGAGCACATCAAAGGAGTGCTGACTGCCGGAAATCGTCACCGTCAACTCTTCGGTCAAGAACCCGGAATTGGAAACGACTATCTCGTTCGTGCCCGGCTGCGATCTCAGCTCAAATGCGCCGTCGCTGCTCGTCGTAGCGCACGTCGTGATATTCGCTGCGCTCGTGGCGCAGACGGATGCTCCTGCGACCGTCAGCCCGCCAGCGTCTCGCACGACACCCGACACCTGTGCCTCGCAGTTTGTCAACGTCTCGGCTGAACATGCGTCGTTGCCAGCCTTTCCATTTGCGACGTCATGGCCTGCCTCGCCATCGAGATCATCATCGCCGGCACCGCCGTCGAGATCGTCGTTGCCATCACCACCGCTCAGCAAGTCGTCTCCGCCTTCGCCAAAGAGGGTGTCATCGCCTGGCCCTCCGTCGAGCACATCGGGGCCTGCTCTGCCAAACAGTTCGTCGGCTCCGTCGCCGCCGCTCAATAGATCCGATCCATCGTTGGCGATCAGTTCATCATCGCCGTCTTCGCCAGCTAGGTCGTCGTCACCTTGACCGCCGCGCAGCCAATCGTCGCCGGGTCCACCCAGAATGACATCGTTGCCAGCACCACCCTCGACGACGTCGTCGCCGGCGCCCGCACAAATCACATCATTGCCAGCGAGTGCAAGGATCGTGTCAGCGCCGTCGGTTCCGACAATGACGTCATCACCAGAGGTCGGTGTCTGGCCACGTGCCAAATCGACCGTGACAGCCAGTCCTTGGCATTCGAGTGCAGAAGGCAGCTGCACGACCATGGACGTGTAGCTGCTTTTGTTTCCTGCGTAGTCGAATGCGAGAACGTGCACGTTGAAACTGTCGGGGTGGTCGCCGCCCCGAAAGATGTTTTGCACCACGTGATGGTTCTCACTGCCGAGCGCCGTGCCCGCCTGGGTGTCGCCGAACATGATTCGGTAGGCGGCAACTTCTGCGTTGTCTACTGAGGACTCCCAGGTGAGTTCCATTGAGGTGCTGGTGACCGTGCCGACCGTCCAAACGGGCTCGCTCGGTGGTTGGTTGTCGCAAAAAGCATTCGGGGTCGTCTCGCACTCCGAAATCAGCGCAAGGTCGACGCCGTCTACAACCCCGTCACGGTTGAAGTCGGCAGCGTCGAGATTGATTTGGGTGGTAGGTGATTGAAGTGGGCAGCCACTCACCGGCTCTCGATCGTCGGCAAGGTATTGCGAGATGAAGAGTGAATCCAGGATGTTGAGCTGCGAATCACAGTTCACATCCCCTCGCAGACCAGCGAGCGCACCGGGGCTGGTGTTGCAGGCGTTTGCCATCCACCAGTCTTGTTCGGTTTGGGTGGCGGTTCCCCAGGTGACGTTGTGGTGGGTGCCGCGAGTGTCGGACATTTCTTGGCAGGAGGTGAAGGGTGCGCCTCCGGGGCTGGTGTTGCAGGCGTTTGCCATCCACC
>Ga0209828_1000066_pt1 | contig 82169 bp, 65 predicted proteins | sample MaitaG_FD_187429 | JGI IMG/M metagenome (GOLD analysis project Ga0209828, IMG submission 187429) | Marine algal microbial communities from Maine, USA - Maine_Asex2 metaG (SPAdes) (version 2) | ecosystem: Host-associated > Algae > Red algae > Unclassified | place: Maine, USA | collected 2015-01-05
CACCGTCATCTCTGCCAGAGTATCGTTTGTAGTTTTTGCTACGCGAAATTTCCCCGATGTTTGCGAGCTGACCGTAATATTTTCGGATTCGGATTCGGATTCGGATTCAGATTCGGATTCGGATTCGGATTCGGATTCAGATTCGGATTCGGATTCGGATTCGGATTCAGATTCAGGAGCAGGGTAGTCCTGTAATGCCAGCAGCAAATCGTCAACGGTAGCTGCTGCATCACCAATCAAGCCCAGTTGTGGTGTGTGATTGCGGAGCAGTTGTTGCGAGTCGATGTCTATTCGGATGAAGCGTGCTGGCAGCTCGAGCAGGCCATCGTCATTAAAGTCATAATCGGTAGGGCCCATTTCGGTACCAATGCCTAGTACCACATCTGCCTCAGAAATCAGGCGTCTGACAGCAGCCAAACTGGCAGAGGCCGAAACAGCCAGCGGATGCTGGTGAGGGATGAGGCCTCGAGCGTTCACCGTCATGACCACAGGTGCATCCAGACGACTTGCTAATCGCTCGATACCATAGCCAGCTTTCAATGCACCACCACCAGCCAACACGACGGGTCTGGTGGCGGCGGATAATTCCTGCGCTGCCTGTTGTACATTATGCGCAGCTGAGCGTGCAGGACTAAGACGTAATGGCTGGACGATATCAGAGTAGTGCGCGGAGCAAAGGGCGTCTAGCACATTGATCGGAATCTCGATATGCACTGGTCGGGGGCGTTGGCTGTCAAACACGGCAAATGCGCGTGCTAACACTTGTTGCAGCTCATCGGGATGATGCAGGGTATGACTGAACGCGCAAACGCCTCGAACCATGGCTTGCTGATCTCGCAGCTCATGCAACCAACCATCACCAGATCCCATACGCCCATGTGAATTGACTGAGGAGATAACCAGCATGGGAATGGATTCGGAATAGGCTTGCCCCATGGCTGTCAGAATATTGCTCATCCCTGGGCCGCTAATAATGAAACACACACCAGGCTTTCCCGATACCCGTGCATAGCCATCTGCCATGAAGCCTGCACCTTGTTCGTGGCGCGGTGTGATGTGGCGGATGCTTGAAGTGGCAAGCGCACGATATAGCGCGAGGGTATGCACACCGGGTATGCCGAAGATGCAAGATACGTCGTAGTGTTCCAGTTGGCGCGTCAGAGCGTTTGCAGTGGTGGTGCTCATCGAGTTTATGAAAGTCAGATTGCCAGGATGCCACCATGGTACAGACTCGTCACGAGCCGGTGCTATTTACAAGATATCAATTCCGGATTAGCGACAGGCCCGTCATTCCCGAGCAAGCGGCAATCCACGATTTATTCTGTCCCCAGCTCCTGGCTGGACATGGGTCTCCACTTTCAACAGGGAACAAATGCCCTCGAAGTAGAACAAGCTTTATTAACCTGATGCGAACTGTGTGTCCATTTTACGCAAGGCGTGCAGTGCTTACATTGTCAGTGACCGGAAATACTTTACCGGATTCAGAGAGCTTGACTCTGTTTCTTCCACATCGTTTTGCTTCATACAAATGCTTATCGGCACGTTTTACCCACTGCGACCAGTCTTCATTTGCCGAGTAGCACGCAACGCCGATACTCACAGTAATGTTATTTTCGCTAATAACCTCTGCCACTTCAACTTCCCGCCGTAAACGCTCGGCAACACAATTGGCTTCTTTCTCAGAGCTTTCGCTAAGCAGAACGAGAAACTCTTCGCCGCCTGTGCGAAAAGCGTAATCCTCTGCTCGCAAATTTGCAGTGAAAATACTTGCCAGTCGCATAAGGGCTTTGTCCCCGGCATCATGCCCGAAGGTGTCATTGATAGTTTTGAAATGGTCAACATCGATTGCCAGAATTGAAGCTGCATAGTTGTCTGTCCTATGGAGCGCGATGGCCTCTTCAAGCTTCGGTTTAAGCGTTTGTCTATTAAACAGGCCTGTGAGTGAGTCGCGTACAAGTTCGTACTGCAGCTGTCGATGTAGCCTGTCGATGATACGCACCAGAATAGCGGAAAAAACACTCAAGGCTATGAGTGTGGCCGCTATCAGAGACGAATAATTTAGTGGCAGTGACGTAAAGGCCATGGGCAGGCCTATTCCAAGGATGCAAAAATTGGCGAACCAGGCACGACGTTCGGATAACATGCAATAGCATGCTACAACCGCCGGGTAGCACCACACGCTACCGATGATACCGTCATAGCGAAATACCGCGATCATGAAGAACATACCAGCAGGTACCAGCCCTATTACTGTCAGTCTCTGGTGACAGCGTCCGTGGCTAACTAACCAGATATTGGTGGCCAGAAATGCCATGATACCGAACGATCCGATGCTGGTGAGTATCTGACCACTTGCTACATTGAGTACGGCAAATGGAAGCAGGAGCAGAAGTGCTGCAAGGGCAACCCCGAATGTCGCTCTGGCGCGAAAATCCGAATCCCCGTTCAAATCGAGAATAGGCAATTCTTGAAGGTACATAGTCTTGCTCCTTCGAATCGTAGATTACAGCCTCACGGACCGATGCAACTGATGCTTTTTTACGGGAGCAAAAACGGTGCCAGGTATTATTTTCTATGCCAGATGGTCACCATGCATACCGCGAAACTATCGTCGATGGGTAAGATGTGCAGGCACGATCGGAAAGCCGACAACGGCTGTGCGCACTTTACCGGCGGGTCAAGGCAAAGCCCACCGAGGGCAAAATCATTAGCGATGCCCGGTACGCTCCGGAATCAGACCTCGGGGACTGAAGCGTAAGGTTAGAAGCAGTATCAGTCCCATTGTCATCAGGCGCATATGCTGCGCAGAATCGAGCAGATGAGCGCGCAGAGCACTGCCGGCATCCATATTCGAAGTGATGACATTCATGAACCAGACGCCAAGGGGTTCTGCCTGTATCCAGAAATACCAGATAACAAAACCTCCGAGAACAGCACCCCAATTATTGCCTGATCCGCCGACAATGACCATGACCCAGATCAGAAAAGTAAATCTGAGTGGCTGGTAGGAGGCAGGCGTCATTTGTCCATCGAGAGTTGTCAGCATGGCACCTGCAATACCAACCACAACAGATCCCAGTATAAAAACCTGCAAGTGCCGGGCTGTTACATTTTTGCCCATGGCATTCGAGGAAACCTCATTATCCCTGATAGCTCGCATCATGCGACCCCATGGTGAGCGCAGTGCTTTCTCTGATAAATACAGAATGAGGAGCAGCACAACCGTAAATAAACTGGCGTAACACAGTTTTACAAAAATGCTGGAGAAGGTGACAGGCTCAGTTCCGAGCCGAGCACATAGATCGATGAACCACTCGCTTCTCTGCAGGTTGATCTCATACGGCACCGGACGCGGAAGACCTACAACATTCTTTACACCCCGTGTCATCCAGTCTTCATTCTTGAGCATGGCTACGATGATTTCGGAGATGCCCAGAGTAGCAATCGCCAGGTAGTCGGTGCGTAAGCCCAGTGTGATTTTGCCCACCACCCAGGCGGCGGCACCAGCGAAGAGCCCGCCGATGGGCCAGGCTAACAAGATAGGCATACCCATTCCACCCAGATATCCGGTGGCAGCAGGATTCACTTTTTCTATGGCATCAGTTGCCGGATCAAAGATGGCACGACTAACGAGGTAGCCAATGATGCACACGATGATGATGGCCAGCATGCGTAGCTTGCCGCGGGCCAGTGAGCGAAATGTAAATACTGCAGCGGCGATGGTCACAAGCATGCTCAGCACACCAAACGCGACACCGACACCACCTGCAGACCACGCCTCGCCAACCGGTGGCATGGAAATCAGCAACGCTGCCAACCCGCCAAGCGCTGCAAAACCCATAACGCCGACATTAAACAGGCCGGCATAACCCCATTGGATGTTTACGCCCAGCGCCATGATGGCTGAGATGATGCATAGATTGAGAATGGACAGGGCCAGATTCCAGCTTTGATACTGACCGACTACCACGACAAGGGCTGTCATTATCAGAAAATAGCTGACGTTTCGTATGACGCTTTTCATACTCCTGTCCCCTTGAATATACCGTGCGGCCTGACCAGTAGCACCAATAGGAGAATGATGAAACTCACGGCGAATTTATAGTCCGTTGATAATAACTGGACGAGCCCGTCGGGCTGCATGCCTTCCGGTAACAGGTAGCCTGCAAAGCGCTTGTAGGCGTAGGTAATGGTAATTTCCGAAAACGCGATAACAAATCCACCGGCTATAGCGCCCAGCGGATTGCCCAGACCACCGACAATGGCGGCAGCGAATATCGGCAGAAGTAATTGAAAATAGGTAAACGGTTTGAACGATTTGTCCAGTCCGTACAAGGTACCCGCAATGGTGGCAAGAGCTGCTGCAATGATCCAGGTGATAGCCACGACCCGATCGGGATTGATACCTGATAACAACGCCAGATCTTCGTTGTCTGAGTAGGCGCGCATGGATTTACCTGAACGCGTACGGTTCAAAAACCAGAATACGGCCGCTACCACAACAATCATCGTGAAAAACGTGATGCCTTGACTGAGTTTGATTGAAACACCTTCAGCAAGCCCCGTCATTTCTTTGAAATCCCGGGCGCGAATAATGAACCGCTCACCATCGGCAAAGTTCTGATCATCGGGACCGATGATAAACCGGACAATCCCGTTAGTGACAAACATGATGCCAACCGATGCGATCAGAAAAATGACAGGATCTGCACGTTTTTTTCGATAGAAGCGATAGACCAGTCGATCACTTGCCAATACAAAGAGGGCACAAAAAAAGATGCCGAACGGTAAGGCTAGCAGCGCGGTCGGTAGCGGCCCCAGACTGATGCCCATTGACTGAAACCACCAGGTAAAAAGAATGACCACCATAGTGCCGAAGGCCATCGTATCGCCGTGGGCAAAGTTCGAGAAGCGCAATATGCCGAAAACCAGTGAGACACCCAGCGCTCCCAGTGCCAGCTGACTGCCATAGGCAAGCGCGGGTACGATGACAAAATTTGATAGCAATGCAAACGCGTTAAGCCAGCTCTCCATATCAGCCTCCCAGAAAACTGCGCCGTACTTCAGGATCGTTCATCAGTGCCTGTCCGGTGTCGGTAAAGCGATTACGCCCTTGCACCAGCACATAACCCTTGTCGGCGATATTCAGTGCCTGTCGCGCATTCTGTTCCACCATGAGGATGGACAGGCCGGTGCGGGCGATATCGATGATCAGATCAAACAGCTCGTCCATGACAATCGGCGAAACACCTGCAGTTGGCTCATCGAGCATAAGAACTTTGGGCTGCGTCATCAGTGCCCGACCGACAGCCACTTGTTGTCTTTGTCCGCCGGACAGCTCGCCCGCGTTCTGATTACGTTTTTCTCTGAGAATAGGGAATAGCTGGTAGACCTCTTCCATGGTGGTATTGATGTCGTCCGTGCGCAGAAATGCTCCCATCTCAAGATTTTGCTCGACCGACATCGAGGGAAATATATTATTGGTTTGAGGCACAAATGCCATGCCTTTGGCAACTCTTGCCTGAGGCGTTAGTGCAGTGATGTCCTCGCCGTCCAGAAGAATGTTTCCGGTATGTATGTCCAGCATGCCGAACACCGCTTTCATGGCAGTAGATTTTCCGGCGCCATTGGGTCCGACGATAACGGCTATTTCGCCCTTATCAACGGCGATGGTGCACTCATGGAGAATATCGACGCCGCCATAGCCGCCGGTCATTGCTTCGCCAATCAGGTAGCTCACGAGGCCACCTTGTTTTTCAAGCCGGTACCCAGGTAGGCTTCAATGACTTTTTCATTCGCCTTGATCTCAGCTAGAGTACCTTCTGCCAGCACGGCTCCTTCGGCCATGACAATAACGGGATCGCACAGTTTGTCAATAAAATCCATATCGTGTTCGATGACGCAAAACGTGTATCCGCGTTCTTTGTTAAGACGAATGATGGCATCGCCAATGGTATTGAGTAGCGTGCGATTGACACCGGCACCTACCTCGTCCAGAAATACGACTTTGGCGTCAACCATCATGGTACGCCCCAGCTCCAGTAATTTTTTCTGTCCTCCGGAGAGGTTGCCTGCCAACTCATCGGCGACATGGGATATCTCGAGAAACTCGATGACCTCGTCAGCCTTTGCACGGACATCCTCTTCGCAGGCCTTGACTTTGGCGCTGTTAAACCAGACATCCCACAAGGTCTCACCTGCTTGCTGATCGGGAACCATCATCAGGTTCTCGCGAACACTCAAGCTGGAAAATTCGTGGGCTATCTGGAAGGTTCGCAGCATGCCCTTGTGGAAAAGCGCATGCGGCGGCAGGCCTGTGATCTCTTCACCGTCGAGATAGACGCTTCCCGCGCTTGGTGCGTGAACGCCTGCAATAACATTAAACAGCGTGGTTTTGCCAGCGCCGTTGGGTCCAATCAAACCAGTGATAGATCCGGTGGCAATGTTCAGCGAGGCCTCGTTAACGGCCGTGAACCCACCGAACTTTTTGGTTAGTTTCTCCACTTTGATCATGGGTTAGACATTTACAGAGTTGATTAAAAAAAAGGCGGCCAATCAATGGCCGCCTGTCTTCTACAGTGGACTTGTTCAGCGCGCCGCAATAGTCAATCGGCAAACTTCACAGGCTTACTGACTATCGATAGCCGATAGTGGTAACGGCTTCATCCTTGATCTCGATTTCGCGGTAGTTACCGGCGCTTTCGCCGCCACCAATAAGCTCGACGTTAGAGGCGCCGATGTAATCGATCTCACCACCGTCAGCAAGAATCTCCAGCGCTTTTCCGAGTTGACCTGGCAGAATCGGCTCACCCGGTGCGTTGGCTACATCCATTACCTTGTCTTTATAAGCTTGTGGATCGGTCGAGCCTGCAGCCTGCATGGCCAGTAGCATCAACGCTGCAGCATCATAGCTTTCGGCAGCAAATGGTGACGTTGGATCGAAACCCTCTGCCATGTCCGCAAACAGGCCAGCGCCTTCACTCTCAGTGCCCGGTGCTTGTCCGAACGAGCCGTCCAGATCTGATCCTATGGCAGCAGGTAGTGCATCACCGACCATGCCGTCAGGCAGCACGAAAGTGTCAAACGCGCCGGTATCCAGAGAGCCCTGGATGATTCCCTTACCACCACTATCCAGGTATCCTGCTACCACCAGGATCTCGCCACCGGCCGATGCCAATGCACCCACCTCAGCAGCGTAGTCTGCCTTGTTGTCTTCGTGCGAACTTGAGATAGTGACGGTGCCACCAGCTTCCTCGAAAGCGCTTTGGAAGGCATCAGCCAGACCTTTGCCGTAGTCATTGTTGGTGTAGGAAATAGCTACTTCGCTGAATCCGCGATCCATGATGATATCGCTCATGACGACGCCCTGGCGGGCATCGGATGGTGCTGTGCGGAAGAACAGGCCGTTGTCTTCAATAGTAGACAGGGCAGGCGATGTCGCTGAAGGTGAAATCATGACCATGCCATTAGGCATGGCAACGTTGGTCAAGGCTGCGGTTGTGACACCTGAACAGTCGCCGCCAACAACGCCTGCAACCTTGTCTGATGTGATCAGTCTTTCGATGGCTGCTGTTGCTGCTGCTGCATCAACACATGTAGTGTCAGCACGAACGGCTGTGACGGTGGTGCCGTCCAGAAGTTTGCCTGATGCGCTGACTTCTGCGATAGCCGTCTCTGCGCCCGGTGCCATGTTGGCAACCAATGACTCCAGAGGACCTGTCAGGCCCAGAAAGACGCCGACCTTTATGTCTTCAGCCGCCGCTGTTCCAGCCATTGAGCCAAGGCTCAGAGCAACTGCCGTGCTTAGTAATTGTTTTTTCATCAGTGTAATGTCTCCAATTTTATAACACTCGGCCATGGGAAATTGCCGAGAATTCTTGCGGTGCCAGAGTATGTGTTTTGGCACCTTGTGTCTTAGTCTTTTCAATTATTGTTGTACGTCTCCGGACGGCACGCAACTGTCTGAGAAACAAAAGTTTAGCGCTTCTTGAACACCAGGGTAAAGATACGGCCAGATTGATCTTAGTATGCACTGTCAGGAGAGTAATTCCAATGAGTCTTTAATAGTTTTAGTGTCGATCAGTCGGCTATATTTTGCAGGGGGTGGCCTGCGTTTTCGCTAAAGATTTGCAAGGTGCACAGTTCGATCCAGAGTGGAATTGGTGTTTCGCTGATATATGCTAATCCTCTCAATAGCTCTGGACACAAATATGCAGACACCGTTTGGTAACATTAATCTCAAGCGATGGCCCCCAAGCTCCGATAGATCACTGCAGGCATGGGACGCAGCCGATGAGTTGTTGCTTGCGCATGTGCATGAACACCATCAGTCGGCGCTCACTGGCAAAGCAGGTGTGCTCGTGTGTAATGATTCTCACGGTGCACTGGGCTGCGCCTTGCACGCGTCGAAGCCTGTCAACTGGTCTGACTCCTCCCTCGCCCATCAGGCGCTCAAGCGTAACTGGACTTCCAATGAGCTCCCGGATCAACCCGACTGCCTGGACTCGCTATCGACCCCTGCAGCGCCATTCGCTCTGGTGCTAATCAAGGTACCAAAAACTTATGCGCTTCTCGAAGAGCAACTTGCGCGAATTCGACCGGTAGTGGACGAGCATACGGTGATCCTGGCTGCGAGCCTTATACGGCACTTGCATCGCACGGCGTTTGGCTTGTTCGAGAAATATATTGGCGATGTCACGACATCGTTGGCTGTAAAAAAAGCCCGACTGGTTTTTTGTAGACTTGACGTCACCTTGCCGGTGTTAGCGTCCCCTTACCCGGATGAATACTCCGATGCCGATCTGCAGATGACGCTGACTAACCATGCAAGTGTTTTTTGTCGTGATAGAGTTGATATTGGTGCGCGCTTTTTCCTATCGCACAGCGCGAAGCTGCCACAAGCTCACAACATCGTAGATCTTGCCTGTGGTAACGGAATACTCGGCATCTATGCACAGCGGTTGCAACCCGGTGCACGTCTGCATTTTATTGATGAATCCTACATGGCGGTGGCGTCAGCATCCGTTAATTATATGAGCTTGATTCCGGATGCAGAGCAACAACCCGTTTTTACCGTGGGTAATGGTCTTGAACAGCGAGAGGACGACTCTACAGAACTGATTTTGTGCAATCCGCCGTTTCACGCACAGCATGCGGTGGCGGATGATACGGCGCGCGCATTCTTCAAACACGCTGCTCGTTGTTTGCGTGCGCAGGGGCAGTTGTGGGTGGTAGCCAACAAGCAATTACGTTACAAGAGCTATCTGCAACGGCATTTCAAACATAGCACTGTTGTTGCCGATAATCGTAAATTCATGTTGATCAAGTCCTGGTCCTGAAGACAAGGCCGATTGATGTCAATTGTTCGTAAACAAGCTCAGGCAGTGGCTGCTTCATCCAGCAGTTGGCGGACCAGCCGGAAAAGATCGTAGTTGGAAAACGGTTTTTGCAGATGAGGCAGGTGATTTCGAACATGCGCCACGCGGCTTGTATTGCCAGTAATAAAAAGAACCGGCGTATCCGGGTGGTGTGCGGCCACGCAATCGTAGGTGTCGTAACCATTTAGTACTGGCATGGTGACATCGAAAAGGCATAGATCGATAGGTGCATTGTAATCGCGCATGATATCGATTGCATGTTGACCATCCTGGGCGGCCAGAACGTTATATCCGGCATCTTGCAGTAGTGTGCTGGCTAAATCCCTGATTGAGGTTTCATCCTCGGCAAGCAGGATGGTCTCGCCACGCACAGCTGACAGGGTATGCATGGCCGGTGTTGTTTCGTGAAACAAGGCGGGCTGCTCGCACACAGGAAATTCAATATAGACGCGGGTAAATTTGCCTATCTCACTCTTTATGAACACGGTGCCATTGTGTTTTTGCACAGCGCTATAGACAGTGGCAAGTCCCAGTCCTGTACCTTCGCCAACTGGCTTGGTGGTGAAGAAAGGTTCAAAGACCCTGTGGATCGTTTTCTCATCAATACCAAGGCCTGTATCGCCGACCAGTAGTTGTGTCCGTTCGTAGCCAGCCTCACCGGTATGGCTACTGGGATCATGTTGAGACAAAGAGCGAGACTGTATAGCAATAGCTCCATTGCCTTCGATGGCATCTTTGGCATTGACAACCAGATTGATGATAATCTGCTCGATCATCGGGATATTTGCCAGGATTTTTTTAGTGTCCAGATCCAGGTCATGCATCAAACGGATGTCTGGTCCCAGCAAACGTGAGAGCATCGGCATCAGCCGTGTGACAACCTCGTTCAGATTGACTGGTTCGAATTTGGGCGGTTGGCCACGACTGAAGGCGAGTAGTTGATTGACTAGTGCCCCTGCGCTTTCTGCTGCCTCTTCAATTCTGTTTAGCGGTAGCTGCAGTTTGCTATCCAGGTTGCCTGTAGATTTCGCAAGCTCTGTATAGCCCAGAATAATCTGCAAGTGATTATTGAAATCGTGCGCTATACCTGACGACAATTGCCCCAGAGCTTCAAGTCGCTCATTCGATTGAATTCCGTGTTCAAGTCGTTGGCCTTCTACATGGCGGACACGTAGTGCTACATAGGCAACAAAAGGGATGGCCCAGAGATGCAAATTTCCCCTGATAGGCGCCAGGATAGGGCTGAGATTGGAATCGGGTTGATTGATAACGATGGACAACACCGATTCGAGAAAAAAACAACACATCGCCATAAGAATAGGCCAACGAATTTTTCGTAGGCTACTGAGAATCCTGGCTATAGCGAAACCGAGCAATACCGTCATAGTTAGCGGAGAGAGCAGGGCGATGTGAATTGAAGAGAAAAAACTTGCAGCGCCCTTCAATCCCAGATCAGAAAACACAGGGGCGGCCTGATCGTAGAGTGATATCAGTGCAATGAGTCCTAATGAAACCTTGAGATATCGGGTGGTCAGATCTCGTTGTCCGAGAACAATTTGCAGAAAAGCTGCGCTTAGTAAAACTCTTCCGCCAGTAGCACCAATGTATTCCAGGGCAGACCACAGGGTGGCAATCAACTCTGGTACAAAAGTGTCGGTCACGTGCAGCAAACTGTTTATGGTCATGCTTGCTTCAGTTACGAACAAGATAAGGAAGCTTGTCAGCAGCAAGGAGTCGGTGTTATTGCGAGGTCCGGTGTAGAGCAAGGCAAAACAGAATCTGAGGATGCCCCAGAAAATTGCTCCAAGCAGATGAGGTGTCACCTGATTGAGCGGCGTGCCGCGTCCTCCACCGAGCAGCGCGAGAGTATCCAGAATGAGAGAGCCGGTGTCCGTCACGAATGCAGTGGTTTCTCGTTTCCCTGGCAATTGTCGTGCTGTAGGTGAACAGCACAGTGATTACGGATGCCAATCACACGCACCCTTTGGTAACTTTACCTCAACGTTAGTCCGGTAGCGAGGTGTTGTTAAAAAATTAGCTATTTGTAAACCATAGGACTGTAAGACTAATGCGCTACTCAATAGTGCCATAGCCGATGCTATTCTGCTGGAAGACACACGAATCTATGTTGCACAGCTTACTGCTCCACCCGATGATGCAAGGCGCTTTCACTGAATTGAATCCGCGGATTTGTACGGTCGATCAGCTAAAACGGTGTCATTTGGCCCAGAGACAAAATTGTCACATTATAGGCATCAGGACTTGACGGGTATCCACACCAGGGTAATGTCATCTATGTCGATATCAGTCTTTTCAAGGCCAACTGTCATGGTATCGATATCCGAGGCCTTGTCAGCCCATTCCTGTTGTATTTCAAACAGATCATCACTCAGGGTCTCTTCCAGCTCGTCACGATCCTCTACCAGATCGTTGTAGCGGTTTTCTGCAGTTTTCAAACGCTCCTGGGCTTTGGCTACCATGCGGCCTTTGCTCTGGCTACGGCGCAGTCCACCCGTGATCATCGAGCGTGTGCTGCGTCGACCTCCCAGTAGGCTACCGATTAAACCACCCGCAATGTCCATGACCTGGTTGGAGCGTTGATCTTGCTTGCGACTGATGGCGTCAAATTGAATTTCCCTGATCTTGTCGTTGGCTTTTTGCACGGATGCATTAATCCTGTCAATTTTTTTAGCCAGCACTCGCCTTAGTTTGTCTGCGTCCTGATCTGCCTGGTTGTCTGCCTCGATAACACAGCGCTCCTCGAATTGTTCTGTCGATTCTCCAACCCGTGAAAAGAGCTTGAGGGATGGATTGTGGAGCAGCTCGATTTGTTCTTCGCGATACAGGTGATTTTTGATTTCAGTCCTGGCGGTACGGAAGTAGGTTTTGTTAGCGATTTTTGCCTCAGGCAGGCGATAAACAGCGTTTTCAGGTGCTTGACTAAGAAGATCACGCTCATCGTAATCAACCATGATGGCGGCATCAGCATCGACAGGTCCGTCAAGTGGTGTAATAACGGCCTCCCACTCAGCTTCGTGGCGCAATTTTGCTTTGGTGTCATCAAACAGAAGTTTAACTCTGACAGCTATTGCAGCTTGCAGACGTGTGCCCGATGCAGAGGCATTGAGAGTATTAAGGTAGTTTGCTGCCGGATCGAGATAACGTATCGCAATGCCATCTGCCACCCGGGGTGCAAGCTGGCTTTCATAGCTGCGCAGCGCTTCGCTATCGTCTTTCTCATTTGCTTGACTCGGCTTGTCGCCTTCAGGTGCCTTGCGTTGTTCATCAGATGTCAGTGAGCTGATTTGTTCACGGGTTAACGGGCCCGTTAAATAGGACATGGCCCAGCGAGTCGCGAAATGTTGTGGCGTACTCAAGTGCGTCGAATGTAAAACGAATTCCCGTTTTCCGAGTGCAGAGATGGTGTCACTGATAAGGTTAATATCGACGCTACCATCCGAGGCGCTCATACCCTCAAGAAGTCGTCGTTTGTCGCGATCGGTTTGCAATCGTCCAATCATCCATGTGCCCGCATTGGATATTGCCTTGTAATCTATATCAACAGGGTTTTGTGTTGATAATATAAGCCCGACGCCGAACGCCCGTGCCTGCTTCAGAATAGTCAGTATCGGCTTTTTGGATGGAGGCATACCCACCGGCGGAACATAGCCGAAGACCTCATCTATATAAATGAGAGCGCGAAGGTCTTTAGTGCCTGGCTGGGCGCGCATCCAGGTCACCATTTTTGACAACAGCAACGTCACGACAAACTGCCTTTCATCATCATTCAGATGGGCCAGCGAGACAATGGCTGCCTGCGCTTTGCCCGACGTACTGAACAAAAGCTCCTGGATATCCAGATCGCGCCCTGCGCTCCAGCCGCTGAATGAAGGCGATGCTGCCAGACCATTGACCTTAAGCGCCAGCTTGACGCGATCAGCAACAGGAAAAAACGTATCCAGATCGATAACGCCCAGTTTGCGCATGGGCGGTTGCTGGATGAGCCCGATTAGGGTGGCAAGATCCAGATCTTCGTGTTTTTGCCATTTCCAGTGAATGAGATTAGCGAGCAGAATATGCTCGCGACCACTTAAAGGGTCGCTCTGAATTCCGATAAGCGTTAACAGCGAGGACGCCAGTCCTTCGATTTCATCTTGTAGCGTTTCTGAATCAGTACCCTCTGAAGGGGCTTTGAGCGATCCGATGATATTCAGAGGGATGCCTGAATTTGATCCTGGCGTATAGATAGAGAAGTCGGTGTTGTCGTGCAACTTCCTGATTCGTGAGGGCTCTATGCCTGAGCCTTGCAACCCTTCCTTCCAGCGGGTGGCTATGTCAATGGATGACTGTACCTTGTCATCTCCTGCTTCGGAATCGCTGATCCAGGGCATGAAATCCGTGGGCAGAAGATCGGGGAAGCTCAGTAACAGGTTGCCCATGTCACCTTTGGGATCGATAATCAATGTGGGTGTGCCTTGCTGCAAGGCCTCTTCGAGCATCACAATACCCAAACCGGTTTTACCTGAACCTGTCATCCCGACAATCACGCCATGCGTTGTCAGATTGCCAGAATCGAGAAATACCGGTTGCTGGTCAGCTACTGATTTGCCAAGGTAGTAATGTCTGTCGGGAGCTTCTATAGTCATGGCTTCTTTTTACGAATGTATTAATACACGCAAACAAGTTGATTTACCGCATAGAGCAGGGTTGCACGGTATCGTCTGCTTTGCCTGTGCTGGAAAAATTTTCAAGTAAGTATAGAGTGCTTGGCAGCCTTGGTACGGTTTATAATTGAAGCGTACAAACGTGTGATATACAGCATCCAAGGCTGCTGGCCCTTCGGTAAGATACACTTTTGCCAGATCGGGTGTGATGCTTTCATGGAGATACAAGGTCTTCACAGGAGAACAAGTTATGGTTTCTGAAGAGGAAAACGGCCATGGGTCGCTAGTAAGTTGTGACTGGCTGCAACGACGTCTTCTGGACGATAATATCCGCGTAGTAGAGGCCTCATGGCATTTGCCAGCTGTTGGGCGTGATGCGCTGGCCGAATTCGATACCGCGCATATACCCGGAGCTGTATTTTTTGATATTGATCTGCATTCGACACCCAGTGAGCTGCCGCATACCCTGCCAGATCCCCGTCAGTTTGCCGACGCCGTTGGCTCGTTGGGCATCGCCTCCCATCATCATATTGTCGTCTACGATAGCGTAGGACTGTATTCGGCTGCGCGTGTATGGTGGATGTTTAAACACTTTGGGGCCAATCTTGTATCGGTGCTGGACGGTGGCTTGCCCGCCTGGAAGAGATTTGGCGGCGCACTGGCTTTGCCGCACAATGGGTTTGATACCAATAGCCACGACTCTGGTGGGCACACAGCGTGCGAATACGTTGTCGGCTCAGATGCTGTGCAACGACAAAATGAATTGGTAGATGCCAATGAAGTGCTGGTCTCGATCGATGAAAGCGACAGCATCATTCTGGATGCCCGGGCAGCGGACAGATTTACGGCTGCCGTCAAGGAGAGCCGTCCGGGTCTGGCCAGTGGGCATATACCGGGCAGTGTCAGCCTGCCGTTTACGACACTGCTGGATGAGCAGGGGTTATTCAAGAGTGTTCCGGAACTTACCGCCTTATTCGATTCGCTTGGCGTGAACAGGCAAAGCCGTGTGATCACAACGTGTGGCTCTGGTGTTACGGCTGCAATTATCTGTCTTGCGCTTGAACGTTGTGGTTACGACAACGTTGCCCTGTACGATGGATCATGGAGTGAGTGGGGCTCACTAGACGATGTGCCGATAGCGACGGGCAATGCGTAAAGCCAATCGCCCACGCACCTTGCCCTGGGTTATTAATACAAGGGTTAACTCTCAGAAGTATCTGTTGCCTTTTTAGATTTCATCGCAGCATCGTCCATGAATGTGCGATCCCATAGCGGTATGCCTCTCCGATAAGCGGCTCGTCCGATGAGGTGAGCTCCGACTGGTGCCGTCAATAGAAGAAAGGCAATGATAAGTAATGCCTTGGTAATGACGAGTGAGCTGGCAAAGTGAACAGAGACGCCCAGTACGATCAGACCGACACCGAGTGTTCCCGCCTTGGTAGATGCATGCATTCGAATGAGAACATCCGGCAGGCGCACCAGTCCAATGCCAGCGATAGCCGCAAAGCCGCCGCCCAGTACAATGAGAACGCTGACAATAATGTCATTCATAAGGATTGTTCTCCGGCAGGTGCATCATCATCATCGTCAGTGGCAACATCATTGCTGACATCATCTAACGGTAACTGATCGTTTGTCTCAAGATAGCGAGCGAATGCCACTGTGGCCAGAAATCCGACCAAAGCCAGCGCTAAGCCCAGATCGAGATAGGCAGAATTATCCAGTTGCAAAGCCAGCAAGGAAGTAATGGCGACCAGTAAAATGGTGACAAGGTCCAACGCGACGATTCTGTCAGCCACTGTGGGTCCTTTGAACATTCGGATGCAACCGGCTACCAGCCCCAATGCAGTGAGCGCCAGCGCAATATCGATCGATCGGTTTAATATGTCCATCAGCGCATTGCCTCCAATACACGTTTTTCCATGCCGTTCTTGATCTCTGCCTTGAATGCTTCCGGGTCATCGACAAACATAGCGTGTACCAGCAGGTGTGAGCGATCATCGCTAATGTCTATAGAAAGCGAGCCAGGTGTAAGCGATACAAGGTTGGCAAGCACCGTAACTTCCGCATCACTACTGGCATCAATGGGTACTGCTACTACGGCAGGTTTACTCCTTTGCATGGGCGTCAGTACATCCCAGGCAACTTTGATGCTGGAGACAATCAACTCATAGATAAAGTAGATTACAAGCAGGGTGCCATCCAGCAACTTGCCGCAATAACGGCTATTGCTGTACAAAGGCTGCAGTATGAATATGACCAGATAGCCGATAAGGAAGCCAACTATGAGACTCGGCAGGCCAATCCCGCCATTAAGTGCCGCCCAGACAAAGGCAAGAATAAGGTTAATGGCAAATGGCGTCATGGTTTTGGAGCCTCGTAAGCGTTAGCCTGCACTGGCAAGACGGTATCGATATATTTATCGGGTATCATCAGGGACTGCGCAGCGATATCTGACAAGTCGATAATTTTCGCTGGTAGAAAACCGATACCCAGCATGATTAGTGATAATCCTAGCACCGGAACCCATGCATAGAATGTTGGGTTGTTAGTAACAGGCACAGCAGGTTTGATGACAACACGGGTGGCTCGTGATTCATTAGGGTAATTGGAGGTTGGCGCTGGAGCTTTAGCGGCCATAGCATCGGCAGTAGTAGCAGACGCATCAGTACTCGGGAGGGTTGGTGCTTCTGCATCCAGAGGCCTGGCTTTCCAGAATGCCTCGGACCAGATCCGGATTAGCGGGATAAAGCCAAGCAGGCTGACAAGCACAACGAACGCAATGACGATGGAGGCATCGTGATGAAGTCCAGCATCGATAATGAGCACTTTTGCCCAGAAGCCTGATAGCGGTGGTATGCCGATAAGCGAAAGGGCGGCGACTAGAAAAACCATAGAAAAGCCAGGGCGTTCTTGATACAAACCTCCCAAGCGTGACAGCTCAAAACTACCTCCAAGTTTACCGATGATACCTGCAATCATGAATAGCAGTGCCTTGATCAGAATGCCGTGAACCATATAAAAAATGGCAGCGCCCATGGCAAGTGCAGAACCAAGACCGAGCCCAAGAAGCATGAAGCCTATCGATCCTATAACGTGAAAGGCAAGTATGCGTCGTATATCGCTATGCGTCATAGCGCCAAAGACACCCAGAACCATGGTGATAAGACCGGCGCATAGCAGTGTTGCGTTAATAGCGCTGTGTTCTCCGGGGAATATCAACGTGAAAGTACGCATGAGCGCATAAATACCTACCTTGGTCATCAGTGCCGCAAATACGGCGGTGACGCTGATAGGAAGCGTATGGTAAGACGCTGGCAACCAGAAGTACAATGGAAACACCGCAGCCTTTATGCCAAACGCAATAAGAAACAAGACGGCGACAACGGCAACCAGCCCCTGATTATCGACTTGCGGAACACGCACTGAGAGATCCGCCATATTAAGTGTACCGGTCAGTCCGTAGAGTAATCCTATAGCGGCCAGTAGCAGTACGGTAGAGATAAGGTTGATAGCCACATATTTTACGGCGCCATCCAGTTGCATCTTGTCTCCGCCAAGCACTAGCAAGGCAAACGAGGAAATGAGCATGACCTCGAACCACACATAGAGATTAAACAGGTCGCCGGTAAGAAATGCGCCGACAACACCCGCAATGAGCATATTCATGAAGGTGAAAAATCCACCGGCAATGCGCTCTTCCGAGATATCGCCCATGGCGTAGATATTCACACAAATCGCAACGATCGCAGTGACTACGATGAGCATTGCGCTTAGCATGTCAGCAATGAGCGTGATACCCATGGGGGCTTGCCAGCCGCCCATCTGATTTGCCATGGGACCGTTAGCTGCCACCTGAAACAGCAACAGGCTGGCCAGAGCCAACAGTAGGGCTGACCCGGCTACGCTTATCGCACCTCGAATTCTGGAGGATCCCGGACACACGTAACTGGCCACCGCTGTAAGCATCGGTATCAGAATGCAGGAGATGAGCAGTCCGTTCATGCCGACTGCTCCGTATCCTGTCGCTTCTCTGCCAGATTCATCTCTTCAACATTGACAGTACCTATCGCCTGGTATGCCTTGAGGGCCAGAACCAGCGTAAACGATACCAGTCCGAAGCCGATGACGATGGCAGTCAGCACCAGTGCTTGTGGTAGTGAGTTGGCATATTGTGTGCTGCCCCCGTCGACGATAAGTGGTGGCGCCCCCGTGGTTAAACCGCCGACCTTGAAGATGATGAGATTGGCAACATTACTGATCAGCACCAGGCCAAACAGAAACTTTACAAGATTACGGCTCAACATCAACCACACACTGACAGACATAAGCACGCCGACAAGAACGCTGAGCAAGATCTCCATTAGAGCTCTTCCTCCAGCGTTATTACCATGCCTGCCACACCACCGACAACGACCAGGTAGACGCCGATATCGAAGATAAGCGGAGTGCCCAATGCGAGCCCTTTTTCAGTCTCTGTAGCACCAATGAACATCCACATGCCTGTCATGAACGCATGGTTCTGAAGCAGCGGTAAGATGCCAGCGATGACAGCGATGAGTAGTCCCACCAACACAATGGTACGAGGGTCGACACGCAAAAGTTTGCGCATGGGCACTGGCCCCTCAGCCAGGCCGTAGACAATGATACCCGCGGCCGCCACAAGGCCACCGATGAATCCGCCACCCGGTTCATTATGACCGCGCCAAAGCAGAAACACAGAGAACAACAGCATAAGACCCACCAGGAGGCGGCTGATAGTGCTGAATATCAGGGAATTCATGAGTGAGGACCTTGTGGGTGAGCTCGAACTTTCAAGAGGGCGATGACAGCCATAGCCGCTGTTGCCACGACCGCCACTTCACCCAGCGTGTCGAGTGCGCGGAAATCAACCAGTATGACGTTGACGATATTTCGGCCATAGGCTTTGCTCAGGCTATTGTCTTCAAAGAACTGCGTGACTGTCATATCCAGTGGCGCAAGCGATACGCCAAGGGTGATGAACATCATCACAAGCCCTGCGGCAATCGCAATACTGGCATCGCGAATTCCACCGGCTTTGCCCGGATGCTGTTGTCCTGGAAAGCGAGGAAGCTTGACCAGAACGGTGGCGATGAGTACGACAAACAAGGTTTCGACCATCAGTTGGGTTATGGCAACGTCAATGGCACCAAAATTAAGGAAAAGAACAGCGATGCCACTACCAATGATGCCCAGCGCGCAAATAGACAATAATCGTGATTCACTGAAAGCTACCACCATGGCGGCACCGATCATCAACGCGACAACCAGTACAACAAGCGGTGTAACGGGTGTTAGTTGTGACAAGTTCAGTGATACTGACTGATACATCATGGTGGTTGCCACCGAGACGATAAAAGCGGAAAAGACTATCGTCAGATAATGACTTAGAGAACCTGTCTGCAGTCTGTTGGTCAGGGAAGCTGCAAGTGACTGGCTGCCGTCAAGCATTTTCTCGTAAGCACTATCGCCAGCTACGGGTAATTTTGCGACCAGATTATTTATCATCTTACTCACAGATGCCAGCTTGAAGAACAGCAGGGCGCCTATTGCCACAGTGATGATGCTAAGTACCAGAGGAACGTTGATGCCATGCCAAAGCGACAGTTTGACATCGGTTTTTGTTGCCAGAATATTGCTGATAGCAGGTTGTATTATCGATTTTGCAATCAGCTCAGGGAAAATTCCTGTAGCCAGTCCCGCCGCTGCCAATAATAAGGGGCCCATCCACATAAGGATGGATACCTCTGATGATTTGCTCGTGATCGATGATTGACCAGCCAGAAATACACGGAAGACAAACGTCAGGGCAATAGCCACCATCATGGCATTGGCAGAAACCGCGGCAGCGACGATAAACCATGGCTCCTCCGCAATGGCCAGCGCACCTTCATATTTAAGCTCTTTACCGATAAACCCGAGAAAGGGCGGAAAACCTGCCATCGAAAGTGCTGCCAGCGATGCAATTATCGATGTTATCGGCATATGGCGAATGAGCGATCCCAGTTTGTTGTAATCGCGCGTACCTGTACTTTTGTCGACATTGCCGACGACTAGAAACAAGGCACATTTATAGAAGGCGTGAACCAGCAAGAATGTAACGGCAGCTAGCGCAGCTATGCGAAGATCAGAGGCCAGAAACAGCGTAAGCGTGCCCAGCGCCATAACTGTTGTCCATGCCAGCATAAGCTTCATATCTGTCTGACGAAGCGCCATGAGAGACGACCAGACAGCGGTAATGCCGCCAATAATACTCAAGGTGTAAAACCACTCATTGGTGCCACCTAGCGATGGCTGCAGGCGCATCATGAGATAGATACCGGCTTTTACCATCGTCGCTGAGTGCAGGTAGGCGCTGACGGGGGAGGGTGCAGCCATGGCATTGGGCAACCAGAAATGAAAGGGAAACTGCGCTGACTTTGTAAATGCGCCAATCAGGATCAGCGCAAGTATAATCGGGTATTGACTATGCTCTGTGATAACCGAGCCCTGTGCGATGATCTCTGACAGCCGATAACTGCCGGATGCCTGGCCTAGCATGATGAGACCGACAAGCAAGGCAAGGCCGCCACCGCCTGTTATGAGAAGGGCTTGCAGCGCAGAGCTGCGCGCCTTGATATTCTCATGATCAAATCCGACCAGGAGAAACGAGGTGATCGTGGTCAGTTCCCAGAAAACGAATAACAAGATGATGTTATCAGCTGAAACAAGTCCCAGCATGGCGAGCATGAAGGCCAGCAATAACCACTGCAGCCGAGCATGGCTCTTGTGAGTTTTAAAATAACTGAATGAATAGACAACCACGAGAACGCCGATGCCGCTGATAAGAAGACCGAAAAGCAGGCTCAAGCCATCAATGCGAAAAGCGAGCTCGACGCCCAGACGTGGAATCCAGGGATAGCTGTATGTCCAGGGTACTCCTGATGACACCGACCTGATTAGCAAAGTAAACAACCCGGAGAACATCGCAGCCGTTGCCAATGCAAAGATGAAGGCTGTAATCGCGGATTGGGTGTAACGTTTCGCGATGGCAGGATCGCGAGACGGAGCGTCTTGTGGCGTGGATTCGGCAGACATTATTCCAATAAGAGGCTGTTTGCTGGCTAAGGGGTGGCATGACGCAGCAATGCGTCTTGCTAGTAGATTAGTAAAGAATCAAAACGCCGGACTAATATTATATATTATCGGATCATCAAATAGTCAGGGCAAGTCGAGCATTGGTTGGTATGAGTTCGATTTAATCGAATGGACGAACGTAACAGTAGAAGTTCGCTTAAGCTATCCGTCAAAATTATCACTTTAAGCATGAGCAGCTTATCGAAATATTCTGACAAATTAAGCAACGCTTCCGGATGGTGAGTTATATCACAACACACTGCTCGTTAATTTCATACCTTTGCAAAACTTATTTAACCACTACACTCTAGACCGACTCAACTTTATTGACTCAACTTTGCAGTTTTCAGCGACAGGAAAACAAGACATTAAAACTAAAAGCGTATCGCAAAAGACCTATAGCGTCGTCAGACATGAGGCTCGTGTTCACCAGCGTCCCGGAAGGTACTTGTGGATTTTAAGCTTTCTGGTTTTTTGCCTGAGTCTGTCCGCTTGTGACAGTGACCCTGTCAGTAACCCTGTCAGTAACCCTGCCAGCGATCCTGCCAACGATCCTGCCAGCGGCCCCGTAAGCGATCCTGTTGACGACGACCAGCCTATGGGCGAGACACCGGGTACGCCTGACACGCCTGAGCCAGTTGAAGTCCCCATAGATCCTCCAACCGTATTTATTCCTACAGATTCCGACATCCAGGACAATCTATCCCTGTACCAGCAGGATGGCTATGGACAGACGGACGTCATCCGAATCGATGTCGTTACACGCACCACCCGCGGTATCTGCGTTCCCGGTAATCAATCCGGTTGTACCTTGGCCGATGTGGAGGCTGATACCAACGCTGGTGATGACTTTAAAGTCGACATACCGGTGCATTTCCGCGCCACCGACTTTGCAAACGATGGATCCATTAACAATGCTGAGCTGAGACAACGAGGGGGCGGTGCGCGGTTTGCACCGCAGAAGTCCTTCCGAATAAAACTTGATGACAAAGAGCAGCTGTGGCGCGGGGAAAGACATCTACAGTTGAACAAACATCCCTTTGAAACCAGCCGTGTCCGAAACAAGCTGTCATTCGATTTGATGAGCGCTATTCCACATCTACCCAGCTTTCGTACCCAGTTTGTCAATTTATGGATTGACGATGGTGCAGGAGCCGTCGACTACGGATTGTTTACGCATGTCGAACGCGGCAATGGGGCTTATCTGCAACGACGCAATCTGGATGAGGAGGGCAGATTGTACAAGGCCGAGTTTTTTCAGTTTCTGAAAACCGACCGTCAGGCAATGCGACTGAATGCTGAAGGCGAACCGGACAATGAGGAGGCGTTTGAAAAAGTTCTCGAAATTGAAAATGGCGATGATCATAGTAATCTGCTGGCCATGTTGGGTGCTATTCATGATCCTGCGCAATCATTTCAGTCTGTCATGGATCAGTACTTCAATGAAAACAACGTGCTGACATGGATTGCCGTGAACCTTTTGGTTGGACAGCAGGATGCTCTTCGTCATAACTACTTTCTTTATAATCCTGAAGCAAGCGAGCGATTCTATTTTCTGCCCTGGGATTATGATTCTGCTTTTTTAACTCACAAGGAGCCGGATAATGCGTTTACCGAAGAGGCACTTCGGGCTCGACTGGAGTATGGATATGCGATCGGGGCGCAAAACCAATTCGTGGAAAACTACTATCGCATGCCGGGTGCACATGGGCGAATATTGGCGGCAGCGGCGCAACTTCGCGACGAGCTTCTCAGCGATGAGCGGATAGCTGAGCGATCACAGATGCTTCAAACCGTTATCGCACCCTTTGCATCGGCGCAGCCTGACAGACAATATAACGCCTTCTATCTGGATGGTGTCGCTGAGGATTTTGCGGGAATGGTGGCGAGCAATCAGCAAGCCATGATCAATAATTTCGGTATTCCCTTGCCGCCCACCATGGCGCAGCCAGTGTTGGAAGCCGGGCAATGGAATTTCCGTTGGAAACCTGCCTACGATGTCACTGGTAGCGTATTGACCTACGAGCTTCAAATAGCTACAGCGCCAACATTTCTACCTGATGAGATTGCTCTTGTCACCCCACAAATAGCTGATGCAAGCGAGCTTGTTGTGCATACTGTTGATGCTGCAAGACTAACTGCTGGTGCTACCCATTACGCAAGGCTGATAGCACGATCCGTCAATGAGCCCGAGCGCTATTGGCAAATAGCTGACAACCAACTTTTGATCGGGGGAAACAGCTACATGGGTGTAGTCAGGTTACAGTGAGCCGTACTGTCATATCAGTTACCACAGAGCCTGGAATCCATCATTTATAGATTCCCGCTGTCGCCGGGAAGACGTCAGGCGAGGGTGACGACTGTGTGGAACCTTCGAACTACCAAAAGTCGTAATCAATTTCGACTTTGGCTAACCAGGCCATGTCCCGATCATCGTCAAATGCATCACCAGGCTCAAATACGCCTGCAGTTGCTTTAATGTCAAATTGTTTGTCGGGTTGGTAGCTTATTACCAGATCTGCGCCTGTACCGAGTTGGCCGCTAATGCCCAAGGGATCGTATTCAATGTCACTGCCGCGTAAATTATCGGCTACATCTACCTGTTGATAATGATGTAACGCAATATCAGTACTCCAGTCTTTAGACAGATCTGCCCCCACGCCCAAAGTAATTATCTGGATGTTGGTTAGTTCCGGGTCCATGACTTCACCAAGATAGCGGAACGAGTTTTTCCCGTTGAGAGCGAAGTTGTTGGAATGTAATCCACTTTGACGAAATCGTTCGTCTCTGGAGCCGCCCGTTGCATGAGCTACACCAGCGGTAAAAGTGGGCTTCAGCGATCCGCCTGCAGTCCAGTTGATGCCAAGGTCGACCAGGAAACCACCCAGCTCGACACGCTCGTCCTCGTCGCTCTCCTCACCATCCTGAACGCTTGCATGCAACCAGTAACGTATGGCTGAATTATTGGGCTCGACAATGCCTTGCAGACCCATCCACGTAATCTTTGAAGGACGCAGTGTATTCAGGATCTCGGCTGATCGATGCAAAACGTATGGCATCCAGACACTGTCTTTTTGGGGCGAAAAGCGTAGTTGGGCCAGGGTATTGGAGATCTGATTGGCACGTCCAGCGGTACTTGCCTCAAACCAGTCTTCACGAGTCTGGGACAACAGAAATTCCAGGCGATCTCTCTCGAACGACACTTGCACACCGTCCAGATCTTCATCAACAACCGTTTCCATCGGATCTCTGATACCCATACGCCCCACCCGTAGTAGAAACTTTTTTCGCTGATCAAATTGAACATAGAGGCGTTCAAGGTCATAGGCGAAGCCATCATCATCCGATGCAATTGAATCTTCTGTAAGATAGAGTGTGCTCAGATTTAATCGCCCCTTCATGCTGATTCCCGGCGCCCACCGCTGTTCGATATCCAGGGTTAATTGCACCTCAGCCTCCCCGGTGTCTCTTTTCAGCTTGGTAGGGCTATCCTGACCGTCTGCCTGCTGTAAATTCAATTCCAGCTTGCCGCTCAATTCCGGCGCTTGATAGCGTTGCTCGTTGGTGAGGGCTGCAGAGCTTTTTGTTGCTGATTCGACGGTCGGCGCTCTGGGTGCCTGAGGCATCTGTACATCGGGCGTTTGCTGAGCGATCGATTGTGCCGAAAGTAAAGCAGCCGCGGTAACACAACTTGCGCGCAACAGACGATGGGCTGGGCTATCAGTCAACTTGCCAACGCATCTTATGGTTGGTTTTTCGCCGCAAGGCAGAGAGTTAAAACGCTGAAATATCATGTTTGCCTACCTATCCAGTCCGAGTTGAGACCGCTTCAGGATGAACCAGTGGTTATTGTCCTTTTTGGGTTTGTTGCCGCTATCACGCACAAACAGTAGACCACCTCCCAAAGGTGTAAGCCCTTCAACGTCCCTGAACAGATCCTTGTCATCATGTGTTTGACGTTGCGGGGCCGAATCCAGCGCTGCTGCCATAATCCATAGTGTAGATCGTTTTTTACTTCCTGATTCTCGTTTGCCGACAATTACAAGCTTATCGGATTGATCATCGTAGGCCATGGCGCGAATGCCCTGTTTTTCCAGGTTGATGATATGCAGCGCATTGGCGAACTCGGGCTCGGCACCCTGTGCATAAGCGATGGCATTGCCAAGAGATACGACAATGCTTTTATTGTCGAGCAATGGAGTGCGCAGGCCGATCAGTAAGGTCTGGCGTTTTCTATCGAATGCCAGTGCTTCGATATTCAATGCTCGTGGTTTGCCCTTTTTGCTGCCATCGACGATATCTGCTAAAACCGGGTAATGAGCTATCAGTTGATTAAAAAAATCTCGTCGCATGGCTGCACTGACAATATCATTGCCGTCACGCGTTAAAAGAGCAAATTTCTCACGGTTTGGATGCTTGCCCCGGCTGGCATTTTCATGAGAGCCGATGATAAAAAACTGGCTGGATGAAACCCTTGCGATGCCTTCCAGATCATCCAGCGGTGCCAGAAGCCTGCGTTGAATAAACCCTTTGGCATTTGGCTGATCGAACTCCTCAAAAGTAAAACCTGCCAGATCACTGGCTGAGTTTGTGCGCGAAGTCACGGCCAGGCGCTGTAATGCACGGCTTGCCTCATCTTCTATGACAATGAGTGTTTGTTCATCCAGTGCAGTGATGCCAGAGGGTTCCCGCAAATTGTTAAACTGTCCCTGTGCAATAGGTGGACCTACGATATTGTTTTGCCCGGTAACATCGTCGGCAGCAACAAAGCCGCTTACAATCTGGCTTGAAAAAAATAACAGCCAGACAATCATTGTTTTTGAACGCGCCATGATTGGCAGAGCGTGTGCGTACACTGCTGACGGCACGTCAGCTCAGAACCACAACCCCGTACCATTTTAACGCCACCAGGGTCAGCAGTGATAGCACTGTCAAAATAGTACCCACCATAAAAACAGTATACGAATAGTAAAGATGCTGATACTTCCTGTCTGCAACTGTGCCCAGATCATAGATGTGCGAGAGCATACTGCGATAAACCCTGTTGGAATCGTTTAGCAGGTTGGTCATGGCATCAATGTATTCGGACTCGCGCAAGTCGGAGAACTCTTCGAATACCAGCAAGCGGGCCTCGTCACGCATGAAGTCGCTGTAGTTGAACTTGTTGCGACTGATTTCCGGTCGTGCCGCGAACACTGCAAACGTAGTTGCCGTGGCGCAGGTGATTAGAAAAATGGCAATAGGGATAATGTACATGCCATTGACCGATATTAGCTGAGTGCTGGTAATTATCAGCATAGACATCAGTAAGCCATTCAAAGAGATCATGATGTTGGCTTTGGTCGCAGCCAGGGCCAGCATGTCCAGCTGCGCACGATAGGAGTTGCGTAACAAGGTGTCGATACCACGACTACCTTTGTCCAGCGTGTTCAACGCGTTTCTGGCTGCTTTGGCTTTCGTCTTTTTCTTCCGGGTACGGCTCTTCGAGGTAGAGTTGTCCGTCACAGACTGGTCCAATCGAGCAGACTTCTCCACCGGCGATACAGCCGGCATGACTCTTAGCGCTACTGGGGAATCCTTGTCATCTTTGTTGGTAGTTGAGCCCACCATTACGCTATTACCTTTTTGTCTTTGTACCCGGTATATCAAGGGTAGTACCAGAACCCTGGCTACTCAAGAAGACAATCGTTTTTTTGCACATAAACAGGCAGAAGATGAAAAATATTGCCAGTAATATGCGTATTTATATAATTCTTGAGACACATGGTGGTTTTGACAAGTCAGGCATATCCGGTGCTTATATATCGTCAACCGTACTGACCACGTCTCAACGTGAAACGATGCAGATTTCAGCTGGATATAACGCCCGAACAATGTCAGCAATATTACAGCGGGCAAGTGTCCAGGATCGTTGTGCGCAGCGATCAGGGCCTTCGCCTTGCGTTTCCGGCTTCCCAGTTACGTAAATTTGTCACGAGAGAAGGTGTGAAAGGGCGTTTTGAAATTGTCTTTACGGCACAGAACAAGTTGCTTAGCCTGAAACGTCTGGGTGCATGAACCGTGTCTGTGATGTGTCTGTGATGTGTTTGCGACGTGTTTGCGATGTCTCAACTCTTTCACTGGGCGAGCTTTGTTGACGCCTTTAGCAATCTCATTAAACTACTAGCTTCTGGGTTTGCTGTTTTCAGGATCGTAGAGTGGTTTGTAGCCAACAGATTCCACGACTACCGGGTATTGTTCACCAAAGTATTCGATAAGCATTTCGGTGCCTTCCTTGCAGTAGTCGTAAGGTAGATAGCCCAACGCAATATTTTTACCGACACTTGGGCCGAAAGCCATGCTGGTGGTATAAGAGCGGCGTCCTTGAGCATCGATGAGTGTCTCACCGGTTTGCTTGTCCATGATGGGACAGGTTCCTACCGGAAAACGCGCAACCCCTTGCGCATCGACATTACTCTGCATGCTCATGGTGCAAAGGTAGGCGGGTTGATGCTCTCGTTCGCGTTGGGCAAGGTAGGCACTCTTGCCGTGAAAATCAGCTGCCTTGACTTTGGGTCTGGCCAGATCGGCTTCCAGTAGATTGTACTCGGTTAACAAATCCGCATTTTGAAGTCGCAGGCTTTTCTCCAGTCTGCGGCTGTTAGCGTAGGTTTCAACGCCTATCGGGGTGACGCCTTTAGCTGCCAGTGCATCCCAGACTCGCAAACCATCGTCGTATTTGAAATGCAGTTCCCAGCCTTGCTCACCGACATAGGAAATTCGAAAAGCAGCCACATCGACCCCGTCTATAACCAAAGGTCGGACGGCTGCAAATGGGAAATTGTCAATGCTCAAGGCATCGGGCAGATCAACTACTGTTGCAAGCGTCTTGCGAGCGTTGGGTCCCCAGATACCCAGGCAGGCATAGTCAGTGGTGCGATCTTCAATAGCTACGTCGGTCAGCTTCTGATCATCGCTCATGCGCTTGAGCCAGATAAAATCCCGGTTGCCGGAATCGCCGCCATCGATTACCCGAAAATGATCATCAGCCATGCGGATGACCGTCAGGTCGGCTCTTACGCCGCCAGTATGATCAAGGAAATGTGTATAAACGCCTTTACCCACTGGTGTGTCCCCCGCCACTTTAGCGACGCAGACGTATTCCATGAGCGCCTGCGCATCGTTGCCTCGTATATCGTAGATGGCAAAGTGGGACAGGTTGACCATGCCGACATCTTCTGATATTTGCAAATGCTCAGCATTGGATACACGCCAGAAATGTCGGCTATCCCATTCGTTTTCACGCTCTGGTATCTGCCTGGCGAACTTTTCCAGGAGATGATCATTACTGGCATAGCCATGGGCTCTTTCCCATCCTGCGGCTTCCATGAAGTGTGCGCCTAACGCAAGCTCACGTTCATAAAACGGGCTTTGCCGCAGCCCTCGACCTTTGGAGTACGGTTCGCGATTGTGGACTGCCGGGTTGTAGATCTTGAAGGCTGTCTCGTAGCAGCGATCGTGAATGTATTGCTCGTCTTGCTGGAACGGGTAGTAGCGCGATACGTCTACACCAAAGTGATCGAATTGTGTTACGCCATCGGTCATCCAGTCGGCAATGAGTTTGCCTGTGCCAGGCCCATCTTTTACCCACACAGACACCGCATACCAAAGTCCGCGAACCTTGGCAGATTCGCCGATCGACGGACCGCCGTCAGCGGTGACCTGCAGCAGACCGTTAAACGATCTCTTCTCATCGTAGCCAAGCTCACCGAGGATAGGCGTAAGCTCCATCGCACGTTCCAGGGGTTCCATGATCTGTTCCATATCCAGATCACGCTGTGAGGGTGAAAGTCGACACTCCTCTTTTTCCAGTATGTCGCGAGGGTGGCAGAGTCTGGGTTCGCTCTCTTCGTAGTATCCCCATTCGATCATGCCGCCCTCTGAAGTGGTTGGATCACCGGTGTCACGAAGGTAGGCTGAGTTGCCTTGATCCCGCAGCAAGGGATAACCGATGTCCTTGCCTGTGCCTTCAAATTCCTTGTAGGGACCGAACCATAAAAGCGGATGGTCTACTGGCATGACAGGTAGATCCTCGTCGGCCATCTGGGCAATTAACCGACCCCATAAGCCAGCACACACAACAACATGATCAGCTTCGATGTATCCACGGCTTGTGTGCACGCCTTTTATCCGGCCATTGTCAATTTCCAGATCAGTGGCCGAGGTATTGGCAAAAGCGGCCAGTTTGCCGCTCTTTTCGGCTTGCTCAACCAGCTCCCCGGTGACCACTTGCGAGCGCGGAACCACAAGGCCAGCATCGGGATCCCATAGTGCACCCTGAATGACATCTTCTTCCAGCAATGGCATTTTTTCCTTGGCTTCTGCCGCGCTTATCATGACAGCCCGGGTGCCGAAGGCTTTGCCTGAGGCAACCTTGCGTTGTAACTCCGCCATTCGATCATCATCACCCTTGCGGGCAACTTCTAATCCGCCTACTTTGGCGTAACGTCCCATCTTTTCGAAGAAGTCGATGCTGTACATCGTGGTATGGCAGGTCATCTGATCGTGCGCGGTGGCGTAGCAGAAGTCCGAGGCATGGGCCGTCGAGCCGATATCTGTGGGGATGGCAGATTTATCGATACCGACGATGTCTTCCCAGCCTCGCTCGATGAGATGGTGTGCAACTGAGGCGCCGACGATGCCGCCCTGGCCAATGATGACAACTTTAGCTTTTGAAGGAAATTTGGCCATCGAAAAAAGAACTCACTAAATTGGGTTTCGTACAGCCTGTAAAAAATTGCAGGCGCATCTGGCAACTGTTGCCGATCATCACAGATCGTATCCAGCGCCTATGTGACAACTATAACCATTTCTTGCCAAAAGGCTAAGCTCAGTAGGTGATCACAGCGGCGTCGGCCTGTCACCCTGCGACAGTCAGTATGTTCAGTAGCCAGGTGTCGTTGGAGCACCACCGTCTGAGCGATAAAATCGCTCGTCAGGGAAGATCACGTCAGGGAAGATCAAGCGCCAGCATGCCAAATAACTCGGTACCATCAGCAGGCCTGTGAACGTTGCTGTTGGTCTGCCAGGCGCGTTGCGGATCGCCACTGGCACGAGCAATCACACGAACATAGACTCTACCTGACGGCAGGGTTGCGGTATTGACCGGATAGCTCACTACTCCATCGGGTACATTCGCAATACCGTTCACTTCGAGTACCAAAGCACTTTCTTCGAACGACGTAGATGTCGAAATTATCAAGTCATAGCTCAGCGTGTTATCGCCAGTGACAACAAATGCCGGCTTCCATTCAAGTTGCAGCAAACCGTCGGCATCAGTAATCGGATTGGGTGAAATAGTGGGCGGCATAGGGATGTCGTAGTTGTTAACTATGTCGTCGTAATTCTGGTTAATATTGGATACCAACCGCGCGGGGCTAAGCGGCTCGAATATCAGATTTTCGTTATCCGGTTGTCTTGTCAGGTAAGGCCTGACCGTCTCATTCAGGATTGTTGCTCGTTCCAGTATTTGCGCATCACTGTAGTAGTTGAGGCGCAGTTCATCGATTGCCCCTAGTAAAACTGCATGGGCACCGGGCTGCCGGTAATAACGCTCCACAAACCGGCTGTTGATGCCGCGTGCATAGCCATAGAATGCACGGCTTTGCAGTTGTGCATTGCCAATTGAGTTGCTGAGTTCAGGCTCTATTTCCAAGGTACCATCGTAGTCCCAGGGCAGGACATAAAAACGCTCTGTACCGGCTGGGTTATACAGATAGAAGTTTTGCGTTATTGCATCTGCCTGGCGCAGGATCAGATTGCTTGCAAGCCACGTCAATATATTGTTTCGATTGAAATGCTCATCAAGCACCGAATCGAAGCTACGTTCAGGATCAGTTATAGCTTCCAGCATCCTGGTCAATGCGCGATGGTCCTTGCCATTTTTTATTTCCAGACGAGTTTCAAAAATATCTTCATCCAGAGGCTTGCCATCTTCGTCCACCTGAACTGCCTGTTTATCTATTTCAGAGAACTCAAAAAATTCGCTTTTATAAAGATTGTCATCCTTGGCCATGCCACGATTTTGTACGTATTCCTTACCTATGAATTCTGTGTGAGTGTACAGGCCGAAATCTTCAGAACCCAGTCCATTGTCAATCCACAGATTGACGAATTGCGTTCGCAGCGATGGAAAATGAGGCACCGTTTTAAACAGATCAAACGCCAGTTTGTTTTTAAAGCGAGTGGGGTCGAACGGATTCTTGTTAAGTTGAAGTCGTCGCTCGTTTCTCCACAGCACATCTTTACTATCAAGCTTTATTCGAAAAGATTTTATTGGACCGTTACGCGCTGAGTTGCCGCGTTGGCGAAGGGTTGCATTACTTGTCGAACCTTCATCAGCCAGGTCCAAGGTTGACGCATGCACCGGGATTTCGACCTCGAAATCATCTTTTCCATTAACATCGGCGATGACATCAGCCAGTGTGCAACCGGACTGCTCATCTCTAGTGCAGCTACCCTGTACAGTGTTGGCGACACGGACATCCATGCGAATGACATCAATGCTTGCGTAGCCGTCTTGCTGGTAGAAGTCGTTGTAGTCTCCGATGTCTGTGGGGTGTGGAACAAACACGCTATTGTGTGTGTAGGTGGGTGGATCGATAGTTACATCCTTGTCCTCACCAGAGTTAGGTGTAGCAGTTGCCGATTCGGCCATCGGTGTTAAGGGGGTAATCGAATCCGTTGGGCTATTATCCTGTGGCAAATCGTTTTGTAGTAGATCGACACCGCTATCACTGCAGGCATTAACACAAAGCAATAACGCAGAGACAAGTACCAGAGTTGCAGCCTTCATTTTTTTAAATTCATTATGCGAATGGATTAGGAAGTCGACCTTGAAACTGGCCGGTAGTAAATTCTTCATCCATGCAGTACGACGATACAACTCAACGATCCTTGTTGACAACTTTCTATCAAGCACAGGGTATTCGCCAGACGTTCAACGATTTATTTTTTCGGTTCTTCCAACGACGATTTCGAGGGTATTTTTCGAAGACTATAATGCCGCTTCCGCGGAATGTACATCATTAAAAAACGGTCACACAAGCAATACAGCCACCCGCGTAACAGTCTGTAATCTGTGGCGACGCTATGTGTCGTGGATACCCCAGAAGGCATTAACGAGAGGGTTACTCAGGCTGTTTGTCAGAGTAAACAGACCCAGGTCAAAGGATTGCAATCCAGGTTCAATATCCATAATCCTGACTTTGCTGGCAAACGGACTATTGTCCAGGACGATTTTTGGCACTATGCCAACGCCCAGACCCAGACTGACCATGCTTACGATAGGTTCATAGCCTGCGACTTGGGCATAGATTTTAGGATTCACTTTTCGCGCTTTAAACCACGCATCCAGACGCGCTCTGCCCAGCCCGCTGATGGAGAGGATCATCGGCACCTCCGACCATCGTATATTTGAGTCTGAGTCAGACGATGGGATATCGGGATCTAGAGTATGTGCGGGAGCAATGAATAGCAGGGGGGTGCTGGACACTTGCTTGTAGATGATGCCGCGTGGCAGATTCTTCGGGTGCGCTGCGATGGCCACGTCTTCTTTGCCAGCCACGATGCGGCTGATAGCATCCTCCGGGTCGCCGGTCTGCAGTTTTATTTCTACTTGCGGGAAATCGGGTCGAAACCGTCCAAGCAGATCAAACAGAATGCTGTGGCTGGCAGTCACCGAACAGTACAAACTGAGCTCCCCTCTCAAGGGGCCGGCTGTTTCAGAGAGCTGGTGCTGGAGCATGGAAAAGCGCGCTAGCGCCTCACGAGCATATTGTTCGAAAATGACGCCCTTGGGCGTCATGCTCACAGACCGGTTATCACGAATGAACAGATCTACGCCCAGTTCCAGTTCCAGTTGCCTGATGCTGCGCGATAAAGTAGACAGGCTGACATTGGCCGCAACACTGGCGCGACCATAGTGCAGCGCATCGGCCAGAGCCAGAAACTGGTGAAAGATTTTAGGGTTCACAGACTTCGTATTTGCATAAATTGCAATGAGATGTTGCAAATATATCAATTTACTGGATATGACATTTGCGTTATCTTGCTCACATACCCGAAATCAGAGAATACGATGTCCAGCAACTACTTCAACACCCTCTCACTGCGTGAGCAATTGGCAGAGCTTGCCAAATGCCGCTTCATGCATCTCGATGAATTTGGCGACGGTGTTAATGCGCTTAGAGGCAAGAAACTGGTTGTGATTGGCTGTGGTGCTCAAGGACTCAATCAAGGCCTCAATTTGCGAGACAGTGGTCTGGACGTCAGCTATACCTTGCGAGCCCAGGCGATTACCGAAAAACGCCAGTCGTGGAAAAACGCCACCGAAAATGGCTTCACTGTCGGCACTTACGAAGAACTGATCCCAACTGCCGATGTCGTGCTCAACCTGACACCTGACAAGCAGCATTCGGCTGTGGTTGAATCGGTAATGCCCTTGATGAAAAAAGGCGCTTGTCTGTCTTATTCACACGGTTTCAATATTGTCGAAGAGGGTATGCAGGTGCGGGACGACCTGACGGTCATCATGGTGGCTCCGAAATGTCCGGGTTCTGAGGTCAGAGCAGAGTACGTGCGCGGATTTGGTGTGCCCACACTGATAGCGGTGCATGAAAACAATGACCCTGATGGCGAAGGTCTTGCACTGGCAAAGGCGTATGCCGTGGGTACCGGTGGGCACAAGGCCGGTGTACTCATGTCCTCTTTCATCGCTGAAGTTAAATCCGATCTTATGGGTGAGCAGACGATTCTTTGCGGCATGCTGCAAACCGGTTCTTTGTTGTGCTTTGACAAAATGATCGAAGAAGGTGTGGATGCAGGCTACGCCTCCAAGCTTATCCAGTACGGTTGGGAGACCACCACAGAGGCATTGAAGTACGGTGGCGTGACAAACATGATGGACCGGCTTTCCAATCCTGCCAAGATCAAGGCTTTTGATCTGGCAGAGCAGATGAAAGACATCATGCGTCCGCTCTATCATAAGCATCAGGATGACATCATGACCGGGCATTTCTCCAGAACGATGATGGAAGACTGGGCTAATGATGATAAAGATCTACTTAACTGGCGTGCGCAGACCGCAGAAACTGCATTTGAAAAAACACCGGCAGGCGATGTCGAGATTCCAGAGCAGGAATACTTTGATCATGGCATCCTGATGGTGGCCATGTGCAAGGCAGGCGTCGAGCTTGCCTTTGAGACCATGACATCGGCCGGAATTATTGCCGATTCTGCTTATTATGAGTCGCTACATGAAACACCTTTGATCGCTAATACTATTGCGCGCAAAAAGCTTTACGAGATGAATGCCACCATTTCTGACACTGCCGAATACGGGTGCTATCTGTATAACCATGCCTGTGTGCCTTTGCTGCAGGACTTTATGAAAACCGTGAAAAGCGATGTTATCGGACGCGGTCTGGAGTTGGCGGATGACGGTGTAGATAATGCCCGGCTTATCGAGGTGAACCATGCCATACGATCACATCCGGTCGAAGCCATTGGTGCTGAGCTTCGTGGCTATATGGCTGATATGAAGCGCATCGTCTGAAGTATGGTCCAGGTTCAGGTGATTTGCGCGTAAGCTTATGGGAACCGATAATTTGATAAGGTTTGATCATCTGGACGTTGATTTCGACGGTGAGTTCCAGCTATGTGACATCTGCTGGCAGATTGAATCTGGCCAGCAGTGGATGATCAGCGGTGCCAATGGTTCGGGTAAATCCGCATTAGCTGCGGTGCTTGCCGGTGTGGGTGATATTACGGGAGGTGTTCTGGAGCATCTTCCTGCCCGCGTAGCCATTGTCTCCTACGAGGCTCAGGCGGCACTAATAGCCGCGGAGCTACGTAAAGATGACGCTGACATCATGGATGTTATTTCCGAAGGCACTCCGGTACAGGAGATAATCGATGCAAGCAGTACCGATGCAGAGCTTGCCTCGCAGTTAGCCGAGAAATTCGGTATCAGTCATCTGCTGGATCGTTCGTTTCGAAAACTCTCCACTGGCGAGACGCGTAAGGTCATGCTGATACGGGCTCTGAGCAGTGAGCCTTCTTTGCTGATACTCGATGAGCCATTCGATGGCCTGGATACGCAGACTCATCAGATGCTTCTTGAGCATCTACAGATACTGTCGCAGAGCTTGCCGATGGTGCTGGTAATTAACCGGTTTGATGAACGGCCAGCGTTTGTAACAAACATTGCCTATATCGATGAAGGCAGATTGTTATCGACAGTTGACTGTGCAGACAAGGCTGCTTTTGATGAGCTTTATCAGTTGCTGCACCTCAAGACCAGTGATCTGCAGATCCCTGCAGCAGATCCTGATTTCAGTGTGCCTGTCCTGGATCCTGCACAGCCGCTTGTGCAAATATCGAATGCGACCATTCAGTACGGCGACACAGTCATATTCAAGGATTTGTCATGGACTATTGAGGCGGGCGAACACTGGCAGCTTACCGGTCCCAATGGATGCGGCAAGACAGGTCTGTTGTCGTTGATAACAGGGGATCACCCGCAGTGCTATGTCAATGATATTCTGGTTTTCGGTTATCAGCGCGGTCAAGGCGAGAGTATTTGGCAAATCAAGCAGTTCATCGGTTATGTGTCTACCGCTTTGCAATGGGAATACAGGGTGAGTACGAGCCTCCGTCATGTGGTTATATCCGGCTTTTACGACAGTATCGGTTTGTACAGCAAGTACTCGGATAAGCAGCGCGACATCGCAGATCAATGGCTTGAACTACTCGGTTTGCGCGAGCGCTCAGATGAGCCATTCAATAAGTTGTCTCACGGTGAAAAACGTCTGTTGCTGATAGCCAGAGCAATGGTCAAGCAGCCGCCTTTGCTTATCCTGGACGAACCGTGTCTTGGGCTGGATGATATGAATCGGCAGCTGGTGCTGGCATTGATAGAAAGAATCTGTTGTGGCTCTACCACGACGGTCTTGTATGTGAATCATCATGGACAAGATAGAATCGCAGGTATCGGGAATCACCTGGCTTTGGGCACATCGGACGATTAAACGACTGATTTAGTCCTGCAGGGCTGTTCAGATCGTAGAGCCAGGAAAAGCAAGACTGAAAATGCTCGATTCATGGGCAATTAACCCTATGAAGATGTGATAATTAAGCCATGTCTGATACTACTGTTTATGGCGCATCTTGCGTAACAGCCATGCCGATTTTCCGCATCCTTTGCCCAAGTCCAGTAAGGCTTTTGGCACATACACAAATGAGTCTGGATATTTTTTCATGAATGAGCTTCATCAGATCCGTACAAGCATACGCTTGGCCCACTATTCCAACGAGCATGAGCGCCTGGATCAATTGGTCGCCGCTCAGCCTGTCAGTGCGTTGCAACGAAAAAACATGCAGATGAAGGCGGTGGACATGATCAACCGCATAAGAAGCTCTGATGAAACTGGTCTTATGGAGCAGTTTCTGGGTGAATATGGATTGTCCACTCATGAAGGCCTGTGTCTAATGACCCTGGCTGAATCATTGTTGCGCGTCCCTGATCAAGCCACCGTTACAGCCCTTATAGAAGACAAAATCGGGGGCGGTATCTGGTCTGAGCATGTTGGTCGTTCGGATTCTGCTCTGGTAAATTTTTCGACACGGGCGCTGGTGCTGACACGCTCAGTATTAAATGTGCCACAGAACAAGGAACTGTCTGGTGGTATTCGTGCAGCGGTAAAGCGACTGGGTGAGCCGGTCATTCGCCGGGCAGTAAGGCAGGCGATGGTCGAGCTTGGCAAGCAGTTTGTGCTAGGTGAGACGGTTGATGAAGCCTTGTCGCGTGGCATGAATTTACACAAACAAGGTTATCGGTATTCCTATGACATGCTGGGAGAGGCCGCACTCACGGCAGAAGATGCGCAAGGCTATTTGAAAGCTTATACCCGTGCGATAGAAAAACTCGCCAGTGTGAGTACTTTTGATGAGTGTCGAACCAATCCGGGCATTTCAGTCAAGCTATCGGCCCTTCACCCGCGCTATGAATTCATGAGTCGGGAGCGAGTCATGCAAGAGCTGGTACCTAGAGTTCTTGATCTGGCAAAGCTTGCTGCTGGTGCCAATATGGGCTTCAATATTGATGCGGAGGAGGCCAATAGACTCGATCTCTCACTTGACGTTATCGAAGCGGTGTTAAGTGATGGTGAGCTGGCAGGCTGGGATGGTTTCGGCGTTGTTGTTCAAGGCTATGGCTTACGTTGCACAGGTGTCCTCGATTGGTTGCACGCCCTGAGTGTCAAGCTTGATCGCAGGATTATGGTCCGTCTGGTCAAGGGTGCTTATTGGGATACCGAAATCAAAGAGGCGCAGGTGCTGGGCCTTGAAGGCTTTCCGGTATTTACCGATAAGTCTGCTACCGATGTGGCCTACATCTGTTGTTCGCGCCAGCTACTGGGGATGAAAGATCAAATCTATTCACAATTTGCAACGCATAACGCCCACACTGTAGCCGCCATCCTGGAGCTTGCCGATGAGCTTGATGTCGCTGCAACCGAGTACGAATTTCAGCGTCTGCATGGTATGGGAGAGGCTTTGCATGATGTTGTGCGCAAAGAGTACGGCACGCAATGCAGAATTTATGCACCGGTTGGCTCGCATAATCAACTACTTGCCTATCTTGTCAGGCGCTTGCTGGAAAATGGCGCTAACAGCTCTTTTGTCAATCAGTTGAGCGATCTTGATGTCTCTGCAGAAACCATTGCAACAGATCCATTCACCACAACACTTGAGAATCGAAAAGCTGCTGACTCGTCGCTGATACTGATGCCAGGCAAGCTTTATGGAAATGAGCGTGAGAACTCTCGTGGCATGGATATTACTGATATCACGCATATGCAAAGCTATGAACAGGCCCGCTCGCCATTCACTAGCACACTGTGGAACGTAGCCTCTCTGGTCGCGGACGATCGGCTCGATACCTTGAGTCTGGGCGAAGCCGTAGAGATAAGAAATCCTTCCCGTGTTACACAGCTTGTCGGTACCGTACGTTTTGCCGATGAGCAGCTTGTGGAGTCTGCTTTGCAATTAGCAAAACCCTGGCATGACAGTACCTCAGGACATCGACGGGATGTACTTAACAAGGCCTCCTACATGCTTGAAGATGCCTACGGTGAATTGTTTGCCCTGTTATCGCGTGAGGCTGGAAAAACTGCGTTAGATGCCATCGCTGAATTACGCGAGGCGGTCGACTTCATGCGTTATTACGGTCATCAGGCAACGATGGTTGAAACCACACCTTATGGTGTTTTTGCTTGTATTTCACCGTGGAATTTCCCATTGGCTATTTTCCTCGGGCAAGTGTCGGCAGCACTGGCGGCGGGTAACGCTGTGGTGTGCAAGCCTGCTGAATCAACGGTTATTGTGGCATGGCGCGCAGTACAGATACTGTACGAGGCGGGTGTCCCCAGGCATGTTCTGCAGCTGCTTCCCGGCTTGGGTACTGATGTAGGTCAGGCCATGACGTCGGACAAACGCATACATGGCGTGTGTTTTACAGGCTCTACTGGTGTGGCCCGGAAAATTAGTCAAAGCATTGCCAGAAATCTAAGCCCATCAGCTCCGCTGATTGCCGAGACCGGTGGCCTTAATGCCATGATAGTTGATAGTACCGCGCTGCCGGAACAAGCCATTAAGGATGTTGTGGCTTCGGCATTTCAATCAGCAGGCCAACGATGTTCTGCGTTGCGTATCCTGTGTCTGCAGGAAGACATAGCTGCAGAATTTGTACATATGCTGTACGGCGCTATGGATGAGCTCAAAGTGGGTGATAGCTGGCAATTCGACACTGATGTTGGTCCTATCATCAACCAGAGTGCACAGGCAAAAATTCAAGCTTATATCGATGATGCTCGCACGCAAGGGCGGGTTAGCAAGCAGTTCATTGTAGACGACGCTGTATTGAATCAGGGCTTTTTCATTCCGCCTACCGTGATAAGCATTGAGCACTTCAACGACGTCACGATGGAGGTTTTCGGGCCGGTGCTGCATGTGCTGAGCTATCCGTCAAGTCAGCTTGAAGGGCTTCTGGACAGTATCAATGACAGTGGCTATGGCTTGACTTTCGGCTTGCATACCCGTATTGAAAGTCGTGCAGACGACATCGTTAAGAAGCTGCATGTTGGCAATATTTATGTCAATCGTAATCAGATTGGGGCGGTTGTGGGTACTCAACCTTTCGGGGGTGAAGGGCTGTCCGGCACAGGTCCGAAGGCCGGTGGACCCATGTATCTGCCAAGCTTTTGTGAAACACCAGGAGATCGCATTGAGGAGATAGCCGATGGCAAACCCGTCGATATCGCACAATTACAACGAGTGGTCGATAGACAGAGCACGATGGTTGATCCGCTGAGTGTGCAGAGCCTGCCGGGTCCAACCGGTGAGTCCAATACATTGAGGGTGCATGCGCGTGGCCTTGTGCTGTGCCTTGGCCCGGGACGCAGTCGTGCGTGTCAACAGGCTCTTGAGGCAAAAGCTGTGGGCTGTGCGGCTGTGGCGATAGCCGTTTGCAATGAGAATGACACTGTGGATGATGCAGTTGGTTTTGTGGAGGGTACGCTGATACCGTCACAGCTTGAGGCATTTAGCGATGTGTCTGCTGTGGTCTATGAAGGGCCCGAAGCCCAACTGCGTGCCTACCGGATAGCGCTCGCAGATCTGGATGGACCGATTACGCCACTGATCTGTTTGTTGGGAGACATCCGGGCGCGATGTGTTCACGAAAGACACGTTTGCGTTGATACCACGGCAGCTGGTGGAAATGCCAATCTGCTGGCTGCCTCTTAGAACTGGCAATAATGTAAAACAATCCGAATGGGTAGTATTTATACAGCACTTATGGCTACTCAAAAGAACACTGGCGGGTATTGTGAGGGGCAAGGGCATCTAGCACTATCAATGCACGTTAAGAACGTCCCGAGTATCTACTACAAAAGAGGTCATGTCATGAGCCAGTCAACCAGCGCAGTTCTACGAAACATCGTATCTCATCCTGCAGCAGTCGGAAAAAAGGCTGCTACAAGGATTTCCCGACCACGACCCGTGTTGGTGTCAGCAACGCAATTTAAAGTCCGGCGATTTTCGGTGGCAAGCCGGGAAGAAGCACTGAGACAAGCTATTTTACGAACAGGCTAATGGAGCTTCCTGAACATAGCTTGCCCGACCTGGACAGCAGCTTGAAAGTTCCCGACAGCATCTGCCAGACCATTGCTTTGCCGGGCCATTGATTTGTTTACTGATCGGGACGTGATCAACAGCATGCTCAGGCCTCCAGTGTGTCAATTGTCTGCAAACTAGCGGAGGAGTAGTAAAAGGCTATCGCCTGGGCGCGGTTGTTGACAGAAAGCTTGTCGTATAAATTGCGCAGGTGGAATTTGACCGTATTTATGGAGATGGCATGGTCTGCGGACAACTCTTTGTTAGTCCTGCCGGAGGCCAGTGATACGAGAATTGCTTTCTCCATCCTGGTCAGCGCGCTTAGCGGGTCATGCAGTTCGCGTACATCGAGGTAGGGGAACACCATCTTGCCGTCGAAGATATCAATGATACCTTCGAGTAATTTTTCCGATGATTCGGTGTGCGAGAAAAATCCTGCCGCGCCAGCGGACATTGCCCTTTTCGGTACGTCGTTCGACGTGCTGTGCGTGCAAACAATTACCCTGGTAGGACACTCCTGTTCACGCATGAGATGCAGCAATCGTTCTGCACCCAGGGAAGGCAGATTCCAATCGATTACGGCCGTCGTGCACGGAACGGTAAGCGCTGTTTGCAAAAAGGATTCTGCAGAGGATGTTGTGCTCATCAGACTGAAGCGTGGATCCTTTTCAATGATTTCTGCCAGAGCACTCAGCATTAGTGCATTGGAATCGGCTAGCGCTACATCTACTATCATCTTCAAAGCCTCGAGCTGAAGAACAGGGGTATTGTGACCTATAAAAAAGTGCTCATTTCCTGATACTACACTACTGGTCTGTTAACTTGATAGTGCTGTGCTTGGAACGCTATCAAGTTGAAGGACCACCAGAGCATTTTTCTTATGCCAGACGGTTTGTATTCGCGGGCAATTCCGGGGCAATGTTTCCCGCGAATGCGCATCACAGAATACGCTATGCTGTGTTGAATTCTGCTAAACAGCGTTTGAACATGGACATACACGAATATCAGGCCAAAGAAATACTTAACGAATTCGGTATCCGTATTCCTCGCGGTGGTCTTGCCTACAGCCCCGAGCAGGCAGCCTACAGGGCTCGTGAGATTGGCGGTACGGAATGGATAGTCAAGGCGCAAGTTCATACCGGTGGGCGTTCACGTGCCAGCGGCATCTTACTTTGTCGATCTGAGCATGAGGTCTACGATGCCGCCGAGAGTTTGTTTGGCAAACGTATAATTACCAGGCAGTCCGGCCCGACAGGAAAAGTGGTTTATCGGGTATACGTTGAGGGAAGCATATCTATATCCAAAGAACTGTATCTTGGTTTGGCGCTTGACCGGAAAGTCGAAAGAGTGATGGTGGTGGCGTCGGAGCATGGTGGTATCGAGATTGAAGAGATTGCGGCCAGTAAGCCTGAATCCATCATTCGCACCGTAGTGGAACCTGCTGTGGGCATGCAAGCGTTTCAGGCAAGACAGATCGCTTTCAAACTAGGTGTTCCCGCCTCGCAAGTCAATGAGGCTATGACAACCATACTGGGTTGTTACAAAGCATTTGAACAACTGGATGCCACAATGGTGGAAGTAAATCCGTTGGTAATTGCCGAAGACGCTTCGCTATACGCCGTTGATGCGAAGATGACCTTCGACGACAACGCCTTGTTCCGGCGACCTGAAATTGCAGAGCTACGTGACAAGTCGCAGGAGGACAGGCTGGAGTCACGCGCATCAGACAGAGGACTGAAATATGTTGGGCTGGATGGAGATATTGCCTGTGTGGTTAATGGTGGAGGACTTGCCATGGCGACAGTTGATAGCATCAAGCTTGCTGGAGGTGAGGCAGCAAGCTTTATCGATATCGGCGGGGGGGCTACACCTGAACGTATGTCCAAAGCATTAAGGCAGGCTGCACAAGACGACAGGATCAATGCTGTCTTGATAAATATTTTTGCAGGTATCAATCGCTGCGACTGGATAGCTCAAGGTATTGTGCAGGCTCTGGAGAAAGAGGCGCTCCAGATTCCTTTGGTGATAAGACTTGCCGGTACTCGTGTTGATGAGGGCCGCAAGTTACTGGTTAAAAGCGGCTTGCCGATCGTCAGGGCTAATACAATGGAGGAGGCGGCACACCGCGTGGTCACCGCTGCCGATACGCATTTGAAGCGCAAGGAAATGAAGAGAAAGGAAAGAAATACAGATCCGGTGTCGAAAAAGGCAACAGTGGTCTTATGAGTATTCTCCTCGATGAAAAAACCAGGGTAATTGTTCAAGGTATCACCGGGCGCATTGGTCAGTTTCATTGCGAGCAGATGCTTCGCTATGGCACTCAGGTGGTAGCGGGGGTCACTCCCGGTCGTGAGGGTGAACAGGTTCTGGGTGTGCCCGTCTTCAATACGGTTTGCGAGGCTGTCGAGGTGAGCGGCGCTACCACCAGTCTCATTGTCGTGCCGCCACCCTTTGCAGCGGATGCCATTATGGAGGCGGCGGAATCAGGTATACGTCTGGCTGTGTGTATTACCGATGGTATTCCGGCTCAGGACATGATTAAAGTCAAACGCTACATGCGTCGGTACCGGGAAGATAAGTGCATGCGTTTGCTTGGACCCAATGGCGCAGGTGTTATAAGCCCCGGAAAATCGTTGCTGGGGATTATGCCAGCCGATATTTTCAACGCAGGCAAAGTAGGTCTGGTCGGACGCTCAGGTACTCTGGGTTACGAGGCTGCGGCTCAGATGCAGGCACTGGGTATTGGTATCTCGTCAAGTGTGGGTATAGGCAGCGACCCCATCAGTGGCAGTTCCTTTGTTGATATCTTGCGTTTGTTCAACGACGATGACGATACCGACGTGGTTGTTCTAGTAGGTGAAATAGGTGGATTTCAAGAAGATGAAGCTGCTGACTATATTCAGAGCACTATGGTCAAACCTGTCATTGCCTATGTGGCTGGCATTGGACTGCCCAGGCATAGAAAAATGGGGCATGCAGGCGCTATCATTTCGGCGTTTGGTGAATCGGCAGATGAGAAAATCGAAAGACTGCGAGAGGTCGGCGTGACGATCGCTGCCGGACCTTCGGATATCGGTAAAACTGTTGCTGCTGTTTTGGAGATGCCTGGCGAGAGTTGTTAGGTCTCGTTGCGCAAATGGTTGATGAACTCATCATTCAGATGATTGGTGGGGGCAAGGTGGATGCTTTTCTTATACGTTCTGACTGCCAGAAACGTTGCACTACCTGCCAGTCCATCCACAGCGCCCTCGTACAGTCCCATCACTTTCATGGTCTCCTGAACCATCATGATGTCCTCGGTTGAGGCTGTGGACCACACAGGCTGATTCTTCGACTTACGTTTCATGGACAAGGCAACAAGAACTATGCAAACAGTTTACCTCAACATGTTTGTTTGCGGATTACCGCTAAATAATAAATGATTCCAAATTAATGAGCGATCAAAAAATAGTAGGTTTCCATCGCGATGACGATGATCACTGGGTGGCCGAGCTTGGTTGTGGTCCCTCGCAGCATGTGAGGCATACGCCGCCCTGGCAGTATCGTCCATGGGTGGTAACTCAATCAGGTCGCGATGGGCAGTTGGGGAATGTACTCGATTGTGTCAAGTGTGATCGACGTGAGCCTGCGGATGACAATTGGTGCATCCGCGAGGCCTGATATTACGCAAGTCCTGATATTTTTTGGGATCTCTACTTTTTTGTCCTCAAATGTGCAAACAACGTGAAAGTTATTATGGTAGTGAAATAATCCCCTTATCTGTTTGTGTTAAAAGCCTCATACTGACGACACCAATGTCGCTATCTTTGTATCGGCGGCCAAGAGGCAAATCAGCGGATATATCAGGCCTTTAATAATGGTTTATAACCTTCAGAAATTAATAACACGGGCATGACGCCTGTCACCCCCGATTTGCGGCAATGACAGGCTTAACTAAAAGTCATTCCAATTTAATCAAATGCCATAGCATCGAGAAGAGTTACGCTATTATGCGACTGAAGTATCAGCTTTTCATGGCGTTGCTGTTCGCAAGCGCCTTACTCATTCTGCTAATGTATATCATTAGTAGCTGGAGCTTTAGTCGAGGACTGCTTGGCTATGTCAATCAGAGCTTGGCGCAAAATGCCAGGCAGATTGTCGAACAGCTGGAGCCGATTTATGAACAAAGACAATCCTGGGCGTGGGCCAGAGGCGCATCCCCTGAATGGCGTTCACTGACGCGCCTCAGAAAAAGAGATGACGCTGGTGCGCCCAGTCGCGGCAAGCGTGGACCGCCTTATGTACTTGCTGATGAAGCAAAACGTATTATAGTTGGTCCACCGAATATTGATTCAGACACACGATGGCTTGAGATCAATGGGCAATCAGGTGTAGTGGGGTACCTGGGGTATCGCAAACTTGCCCGACTGGATTCTGAGCTTGATCGTGTTTTCGAAAATCAACAGAAGAAGAGCTTCGCTTATGGCGGATTAGGGATGGTGTTGTTGTCGGCATTGCTGGCTGCGCCGCTAGCCTCCTTTTTGCTAAAACCTTTGTTACGCATCGGTGACGCTGTAGAACATATACGCCGCGGAGAGTACCAACATCGTGTATTTCTCCAAAGGCGTGATGAACTGGGAACCCTGGCTGAAGACATCAATCAATTAGCACACACACTTGAAAATAATAGAGAAGCACGACAGCGTTGGGTTGCTGAAATTTCACATGAGCTGAGAACACCCTTGGCAGTTTTACGCGGTGAGTTGGAAGCCATGCAAGACGGTATACGGCCTATGACACAAGAGGGTGTGGATTCGCTGCATGCCGAGATCATAGGACTTAACAGATTGGTAGATGATCTGCATACCTTGTCTCTTTCTGATGTTGGTGCGCTTGACTATCGTTTTGAAACCTTACTACCAGATACGTTTCTGGAAGATTTTTTTAATAAAAACCGTTCTAGCCTTGCTGATAATTCACTAACACTTACCACGTACCTAAAGGCAGACGGGCTTTCTATCAATGCGGATCAGCAGCGCTTACAACAGCTATTTTCCAATCTACTTCAGAATTCCCTGCGATATACAGATTCTGGTGGAACCCTGGTCATTGAAACGCATCGCATTGACGATTCCAAATTGCAAGTCCTGTGGTCGGATTCATCACCCGGTGTTCCTGCAGATGCATTAGGCAGACTATTCGATCCCCTGTACAGAGTGGAGCAATCACGCAATCGGGCTTCGGGTGGCGCAGGGCTCGGTTTGAGTATAGTCAGTCGGATTGTGCAGGCGCACAACGGAACGATTTCAGCGGATCACTCGGCTTATGGGGGGCTGCAACTTGATATCCGATTTCCACTGGCTTGATCCGAATAGCAATTATGAATGGTCGAATACCTCTATATGTCACCAGCCCGTGTATATCACTAGCCCGAGAAGGTTGCTTATATCCAGGCGCCGTACTACAGGATTTTACCCATACCGTGATGGAATGCGCCACGTATACGCCTTGATATTGTTCTGGTGCTGCAGTGTAATTTACAGGTCAGTTTACAGAGTGAGCCAGGAAAGACATGAATATAGCGATTGTTGAAGATGAGCCTAAGCTTGCGAATTTGCTTGCTGAATACCTGCAAAATGAGGGTTATGTTTGTTCGATCTATGCCGACGGCACGCAAGCCTTGCACAATTTTAAGATTCAGTCTCCAGATCTGATATTACTGGATCTTATGCTACCCGGTACGGATGGCATGACCATTTGCCGAGAATTACGAAAGACCTCAACGGTTCCCATCATCATGTTGACGGCGAGAATTGAAGAGATAGACAGATTGCTGGGACTGGAAATAGGGGCCGATGATTATATGTGTAAACCCTATAGCCCTCGTGAGGTGGTTGCACGTGTTAAAGCGCTCTTACGCCGTAGCACAGGAGGATTTTCAGCCTCTGATGTCGAAGACCTTCTGCGTATCGATGAGCAACGTGCGAATGTCACTATTGGAGCTGGTTCCTGTCAGCTGACTGCCGTCGAACTAGGTCTACTTAAAACAATGAAGGAATCACCCAGCAGGATTTTTAACCGCAATCAGCTGATGAATCGTATTTATTCAGATAACCGCATAGTCAGCGACAGGACAATTGACAGTCACGTAAAAAAGCTTCGTCAAAAACTTGCTTCTCTGGATCCGAATCAGGAGTACATCCAATCGGTATATGGCATTGGTTACAAGTTTGAACCATCATCAGAGAGCTAGTGGTCTTTCAAGGATAAACACACACACACTGACTCATGGGTAATTCGCAATATGGGCGAATGTAAGCCTTGATTTGCACCAAGCTTCATTATTTCAATCAGTTTATTTGCACATTTGCTGACGATACTTGTATGCAACCCGGACAGAAGGTGTTTACGCCAATGAACTGGGGAAATCCAACTCAAATCAGGTGAATGTAATGATCAAGAATATCAATCTTAAAAATACGTACCTCTCAATCGCAACGGCTGGAATCATGATCGGTACTCCCGTGTTTGCCCAGCAGGTTTTGGAATTGACAGATACAAACGGTGACGGCGTTATCTCTGCAGAAGAAATCACGGTGGTTAAGGATGCACGAAAGCAAGAAATGTTGTTGCAATTCGATACTGACGGTAATGGTGAATTGTCGCGCAATGAGCGTCAAGCAATGAAAGATGCTCGTTATGAAAAGCAGCTACTTGAGCACGACACTGATGGAGATGGCGAACTATCGCGTGACGAGCGTCAGTCATCACGTGAAGCGCGTCGGGCGTTAATCGATCAACAGCTGGATGTTAATCAGGATGGCGAGGTAACAGAGGAGGAGAGTGCCGGGTTTTCCGAGGTAAGAAGCGAACGAGGCAATAAGCACGGTCGTGGCGATAAGGGAGGAAGAAATAACGATGGCGGTGATCGTGGTGATCGACGCAGCTAATTGAGACTGAACTTTATCCTTAGTCAGTTTGCCGGTCAAATGTGGCCGGCAATTCAGGAGTCGCGAGAGCAGGGCGATGTCGTGATCATCGGACACTGCAAGGGCGATCAGGAGGAGGCAGGACAGACGACGATATCGCCTCTGTGGCCTGATCGTGGGTTGTCAACATGTCATGGCGCTGACGCTCCTTTTCAGGCATTTGAATATGAAGTGCATCCATCGATTGCTCTGATTCTACCGACACGCGCAGGGCGTCATCACGTTCATGCGTTCGAGTGACCAGCGAGGCTTCGAATGTATGTACCTGTGTCTGGGACTGACCAATCTGTTCCTGCAGCGCTTCAATGGTTTCGTTGCTTGCCTGCTGTCGATTGGTTGATTTGGCGAGCTGTGTCTCAGGTGTGGCCACGTGTGCTTTGTATGCAGACAGCTCATCACGCATGGCAGCTAATCCACACAGTGGCTCTTCTCGTCCGGCGCGCATTATGTCGAGCTTTTGATTGCACTCAGCTGTGTTGGATTCGATGTGGGCATCGACCGCCTCAGCCAGTTCGGACCAGAACTCTGCCGCACCGCTCACCAGGGACTGCAACTACGGATCCAGCAGGGCAAGCCCGGGCGCTTGCCAGCGCTCAGCTTTCAATTCTCGCACGTGATCGGCGATGGTTTTCAGGCTGCCGGTATTGCCCAGGCGTTCGCGAATGGCGCGTATGGACGGTTGCAGACCAGCGTCGACAAGCGCGTCATAGGCGGTCGCGATGTCGGCTGACGTCATACCAGTGCGGGGCATGATATGCACCAATATTCGGATGATACATAACGTATCATGACGTAATGTGTAGTGTTAATTAATGCTGTAGATATACTACTGACTGAAGATAGCTTCCGATAAAGGCGTTTCCTGGAACCTAGATTTGCTGTTTCTGCTAATCTTCGAAAATGACAAACTCTGTAACACCACTCAAAATCGTTGACACCGAATTCGCTCACGAAGCGATCACAGCCGCCACCCGACGACTGGCCGACCAAAGTCGGGCCAGCAGCACCAAACGCGCCTACGCCAGCGATTGGGCTAACTTCGAAGCGTGGTGTGCCCGTGATGGACGGGTGGCCCTGCCAGCGCACCCTGTGGCAGTCGCTGAATACCTGAGAACTCAACAAGAGGCTGGGTTGGCCGTCTCGACCATCGCCCGTAGACTCTGTGCCATTCGGCTCAGGCACATCGCCGCTGAGATTCACTCACCACACGCAGAGCACCTGGTGCTCGAAGTCATGAAGGGCATTCGCCGTGGAAGGAAGCGCAAAGTGGTGCAGGCAACGCCCGTGGTTGCTGAACAGATCAAACAAATGGTGGATCTGATCGATCTCAAGACGCATCAGGGCCGACGTGATCGGGCATTGCTGCTGTTGGGGTTTGCTGCCGCGCTACGTCGATCAGAATTGGTAGCGCTAGATATTGCGGATCTGGAATTTGTTGATCAGGGATTGCTACTAACCATTAAAAGCAGCAAGACGGATCAGGAGCAGGTTGGGGCGGTGGTGCCAGTTTTAGCGGAAACAGATTCACCCTACTGTCCTGTCGAGTCGGTTCGAATCTGGCTGATAAACAGTGCGTTGCGAGAGGGGCCGGCATTTCGCCGCTTGTATCGCGGCGACACGATCAGCCACGACCGGTTGAGCGACAAAGCTGTTGTGCTTTTAATCAAGTCATTGGCGGGCCGCATCGGAATGGACGCGAAGCTGGTTTCAGGCCACAGCCTACGTCGCGGCTTTTTGACTAGCGGTCGCGGCTTTTTGACTAGCGCTGCTACAGAGAAGAAGGACTTGCGACGAATGGCCGACCAAGCAAGGCATCTAAAGCTTGATACCACGCGAGTATACGTGGACACTGCCAATGCATTTGAGGATCATCCAGGCCAAGGGTTGCTTGCGCAATCCAGCCTTGAGTCCGACTAATATTTAGACCGTAAATTTCAGTCCATATACGATACACATTTATAACATGCTCTATTCGGATGAAATACTAGGCTTAGGCTCTTCACCTCACAAGCGCATCTATATTCGAACGAATAAAAAGAGTGACTTTCTGCGCGAAAGTACGACTCCACCATGCCATTGACAAACAACAGTATCATGCAGGAATTAAATCAGCGGACATCATATATCATGAACGCGTGGTGCCATCAGTTACCGTGCAAGCATTCAGTGGGATGCTCTCTCACTGCTCCCACGAGCGATCGCTGCCGGCCAGAGGTAGTGAACAGATTAAGGATGACGGTACTCAGGGAATTGGGCAAAGTCCACGAAATGCGAGGCAGTTCAATCACGATATCAACTTGATTGCACACAGATGGAATTGGCCTGAACAGTTCGATACGAGAAAAATATAAGCATGGTTGAACAGAACAACAACTACACCAAAGCACATTTTTTTAAATGTGCTTTGCAGGTTAACCCGGCAGCCTACATTAGCTATCGAGGACAACAACAGACTCTCTCTGAAAACGACTATAACCAACAGTTGCTCGAAGCTGCGTTGGAAGCGAGTATTGACGTGATTGGCCTGGCAAATCATGGGTCGGTAGACGGAGTTGATCCAATAAGAAATTTAATGAACCAAAATGGAATCGTTGTTTTTCCAGGCTTTGAAATAGCGTCAAGTGAAAAAATCCATTTTGTTTGTTTATTCGACGAACACAAAACCTGCCAAGAATTGGAGCGAATTCTGGGTAGCCTTCGACTTCTGGATCCACAAGATGGCATCCGGCCTTCGAAGCTGAGCGCAGAGCAGTTGATTGACGAAATAGATCAGCAGGGCGGTTTTATTTTTGCAGCACATTGCACCCATGACAATGGACTATTGAAAGTGGGCCAAATGAATCATGTTTGGCAAAACGATTTGCTCTTGGCTGCGCAAATTCCTGGCTCAATAGAGGATTTGAAAGGTGTGGAAGACGATTTTTACCGTAAGGTTTTCCTCAATAAAGACAATAACTACCGACGAGAGCGGACTATGGTCGCGATAAATGCCGCTGATGTGTCGCACACAGAGGAAATCAAGAGTGATCGTGCATCTTGTTTAATTAAAATGACAATGCCCTGCTTTGCATCGTTCAAGCAAGCCTTCCTGGATGCAGGATCCCGAGTGCGGTTAAACTCCGATAGGCCAGAAATTTATGCGTCAGCCATAGAACGCGTGCGTTTTATTGGTGGTTACCTTGATGGTGTGGAAATCGAATTTTCCGACCACCTAAATGCCGTGATTGGAGGACGAGGTACTGGTAAATCTACACTCTTGGAGTGCATTCGATTTGCGTTCGAATTGCAACCGTTTGGGAAAGAGGCAAAATCTCAGCATGAAGCCATATTGAAAAACAATCTTGGCAAGGAAAAGGGAATGATTGAGGTGGTGGTTCGCTCTGCAAAGATGCATGGCCGCAGATTTACCGTTAATCGTAAGTATGGCAATCAGGCTGTTGTCATTGATGAGAACGGAACAGTCTCACCCTACCAACCCAGGGATTTGCTACCCGACATTGAGCTTTACGGTCAAAACGAAATATATGAAATGACTCGGAATGAGCAAAGTCGCAACCAGTTGATCGAGAGATTCCTAGAAGGTGAGCACGGTCAGTTTGATGTCGATATAGAGAATGTGTTGGCCTCTCTTAAAACTAATCGTGAATCGATACGTGGGGCACTCAGCCAGAAAGCAGAGGTCGAAGCGGAAGTTGAGCAGTTGCCTAAATTACTAGATCAGGCCAAACAATTTCAAACACTGGGCATTGATGAAAAATTGAAAATAATTCCTAAACTGGAAAAGGAAAAACAACTGAACGGACGGGTTGAGGAAGAAGTGGCTCGGGTAAAAGAAGCAATTGATGCCTTGAAAGACAGTTTGCCAGATATGGCGTTCATGAGTGATGCTGCCTTGGAAGGATTGCCACACGCTGACCTTCTCAAGAATGAGCGCAAAGTATTGGATGCTCTCAAGACCTCTATGAATCAAAGCTTAGTGCAGCTCGAAGGGTTTGCAAATAATGCCTCGAATGACCTTATCCCCATTCAACAACAATTATTGGCGATGCTGAGCACAGAAGAGAAACAGTTGGAAGATGCGTTTAAGGACATTCCGTCAAGTCAGGGTAAGTCAGGACGGGAACTTGGCGTCGAGTATCAAACATTGCTAAAGCAAATTGAACGGATACGGCCAAAAGAAGACGCGTTGCATAGCAGGCAAGCGCAACTCGATGAACTCTACAATCGTCGGAAGAAGCTATTGCTTGAGTTGGATCAACGCACCAGCGCTCGTGGCAGTGCTATGCAGAAGTCGGTCAAGCGGTTAACTCGCAAACTTAAGCAGAAGGTGCGTCTGAGTCTTGATACTGAAGGTAATCGCCAAGTGTTGATCGATTTCCTGGCTAATTGCAATTTAGAAGGGGTTGGCGCGAAGAGGCTTGCATGGGTGTCAGAAGGTACGTTCTCGCCGACATATCTTGCGGCCACTATTCGTCAAGGCGAGTCTGAGTTGGCTTCTAGGTTCGAAATTCCGAATACAGTTGTACAGGCGTTGCACCGTCTGACAGAGCATGCGTTGCTCGAAATGGAAGAGCTACTTCTTCCCGATACGATGGCAATTGAGCTTAATGTGACTCATGGTGAAGTGCAGGCAGTTTTCCGCCCAATTGAGGATTTGTCAACTGGACAGCAGTGTACAGCGGTATTGCACCTGCTTCTTTTAGATAACCAAGATCCACTGATTCTAGATCAGCCAGAAGATAACCTGGATAACGCTTTTATTGCTGATAGGATCGTTGCTGAGTTGCGTAGAGCCAAACTAAGTCGCCAGTTTTTGTTTGCAACACATAACGCGAATATTCCGGTGTTTGGAGACGCGGAATGGATCGGTGTACTGAGTGTTGAAGATAACAAAGCTCTGATAAAGCCTGACCAACAAGGGGCCATCGATATGCCAGAAGTACAGAAACTGGCAGCAGATATTCTGGAAGGCGGCAAGAGTGCGTTCAATAAACGCCGTGAAAAGTACGGTTTTAATTGAACTACTAACAGCAAAAGGTAACAACGATGCTGAAAACAGAATTGCTAGAAATAATCGCCAACGGTGAAAACTCAGGTACCGAGTTCAAGCGTGATGATATTCGTCCTGAACAGTTGGCAAAAGAAGTTGTTGCCATTGCTAATTTTCAGGGTGGGCGGGTGCTTCTGGGAGTGGAAGATAACGGGACGGTGAGTGGTATACAAAGGCAAGACTTGGAAGAATGGGTGATGAATGCCTTTCAGAGCAAAATCCATCCAATGATTTTGCCATTTTACGAAGAAGTAAGGCTGGATGATGGAAAACAGGTTGCAATAGTGAGTTTCCCCATTGGTATTTCGAAGCCCTATGTGGTACGCAATGGGGGAAGGGAAGAGATCTTTATTCGCGTTGGAACGACCTCTAGGCTCGCAACAAGGGAACAGCAAATGCGCTTGTTTGAGCTAGGGGGAATGTTACACGCCGAGATGATGCCGGTACCCCGCACAGACGTAAGTAGTCTGGATGATGCTCGCCTGATCAACTACGTGAGGGACATCTTGCAAGACCCAGATGTCCCTGAAACCCCTGAGGATTGGCAAGCAAGGCTACTTGGGCTAGGTTTTCTGACTGAAGCTGCCGGTAGTGTGTGCTGTACAATAGCTGCTTTGGTACTTTTCGGTAAAAGCCCGAGACGGTATCTTAAACAAGCGGGGTTGCGGGTCATGGTATTTCATGGCGAAGATAAGGAATATCAAGCAGCTCTGGATGACATCATTGATGGTCCGATGGTTGCGCGTTGGGATTTCGTCAATGGAGACAAACGGTTAGTGGATAGCGGAATCATCGAGCGGTTTATGGATGCAATGAGTCCATTTATATCTCTGGAATCAGATCAAGTAGATGATGGTTTAAGGCGCGACACAAAATGGTTCTATCCCCTCGAAGCGATTCGGGAGGCATTAATCAATGCACTCGCACACCGGGATTGGACACGTTTCGTTGAAATTGAAGTGTCTGCTTATTCTGATCGACTGGAGGTGATTAGTCCCGGTACGCTACCAAACTCTATGACCGTGGAGAAAATGAAAGCAGGGCAACGCTCGCCCAGAAACACCATTATCATGGAAGTATTGCGTGACTATGGATATGTCGATTATCGGGGGATGGGTGTCAGGACCAAAATTGTCCCGTTGACTAAAGAGTTAACGGGTAAAGATCCCGATTTTGAATTAACGGAAGATCATTTGAAAACAGTTCTGTATCGATAGTCATCGATCTTCTTGCTGCACTCGCAGTGCAAGGAGTTTTTTGAATACCTATTTTCTAATGGGGCGAAATATCTCACTGGCTCGATCTCTATTCTTAAACGCCAAGTAGCAATAAGTGAAACGGCGTGGGCTTTAAAAGGAAGCAAACTGTTGATGGCACATCCATATTTTGATTTCTCCCAAAAATTCATACAATACACAAAACAACAATGAGCAACGCTACAGGCCCCTGGGCTGATTTAGCATTACACACTATTGGTTGGAAGAATTTTCAAGACCTATGTTCTGAAGTCTGTGAAGATTATTTGATTTTTAGCCACAGCAACATTGTCGAATGCAGCAGAGGGGAGGCATGCGCCTTCCCGTGGGCCCCTTACCAGCCCAATCCGATCGTTAGTAAGGTTAAAGATGAGTATCCAAGATAAAGCACTCGAAGGGATAAGAAAATCAAATGGGACCGAGCAAGGTCAGTACGGCATTGATGAGTTTGTATCTCATCACGTTCAGGAGCTGCCTAAGAGTTACTGGTTAAAGCATTTGGGCACCGAGGATCCCTCGTACGAGCAAGTAATTGATCTACTGATTTTTCGATCTAAATGGGATGATGGAGAAGTTTATGACTTCACGCTGCCCGAAGAAATAACAGATTATGTGATTAGTGTGTCTTTCAATGAAGACGGGGCTATTGAAGATATTGTAATGGAGAGCTAGCACGCAGGCTTTCCACAGACATATTGCAGTGAGCTACTACCGCTTCGGCATGCACCGGCGGTACGCATTTGCATCCGTAGATGTTTGTTTCAGATATATCCTAGGTCACCTATCTACGAGGAGTGCGTTTATGTCATAGGAAATCGTGGACGATTCAATATCCGGAAGCCAGTTTATACGAGGTAGTAGCCACGTGGCTCCCAAGTAGGTTCCTTCTGACGGCGGGAGGCGGGAACCTAAACGGCTCACAAAACCCACTAAGCGTGATTACTACTATAACTAGGGGTATCAATAAATACGGCAGTGGGCACGTCTACTGCAACAGGATCGGCAGGATTCCTCATTGCTGCCGTTGGAAGCATTTGAAACTTGTATAACGAGACTTCTGTTTGTGCGCTGAAAATCAAGAATTATGGTTAGGGGACGCTGTGGAGTCGTAGAGGGATTGGGCATGTCGAGGGAATTCAGCCTGCCTGATTGTTGCAAATACCAGTTGCGATTCAATTTGATTACGAAACAGGTTTGTGCAATCCGCCAGACCAACGCATGCATACATGCGTCAGATACCCATGTCGTTCTCTATGGCAATAGATTGTGAATCGTCTGCAAAGCTTACCCAGTCAACATCAAATCTTTGATAGTTGTCGATGTCAGCCAATGTGATTTCATCAGTACTTAACAGTTCAACGCCCTCACATACGATATGCGGGTTGAACTGCCCCCAAATTGATTCTATTTCTGTTTCTATTTCTGGCCTTTTTTCTACCCAACCATCACCGTTTGCTTGCTGATATGGCACTGCTGCAATGAAGTGACACTTGTAGGGAAGGTTGTCTTCTAACTCATCAAATGTGGATAATCGCATATAGATCCCTTGGATCCAATCGCTGTGTTGGCTGAGCAGTTTTTGCCAAAATTTCAGTTGTGTTCGCCACCTCAAGTCGAAGGCGGTAGGAAATGCTGCCCGAATATATCGTTTCGCGAGCCACTCTGCGATTAGCCTGCGCTCTTTATTAGGGAGATGACTATCTGGCGCCCCTTTGTGAAGTAACTCTCTAGGAATAAACCAACGATCGTGAACAGAGAATGACAATATTGTTTGCCTGCCCTCAAATTCAGTTGCTAACTCAAGCTGGCGTGGATTTCGCCCCCAGGACTGCTGTTTGTCTATTTTTGAAGTGCTTGCACGAGCAGTCGCACGTAGAACTTCTACGACCGGTTCTTTGTCTATACTAAAATTTACGATGTCGCAATCATGGCTTGTCAAAACGAGGAGATCACCGTCGGCAACAGAGACAGTCTTTGGAGCTAACTTGAACGCAAGCAATGCTAGGTCTGCCCCTAGGATTGCACCTTGACGCCAGTTATTATCTGCAATCACTCCACTATCGAACGTTTCGTTCATGTCTATCTATAGGGCCAGTCCATTAGCGCAACATTTATTGCAAGATTTTCCCTACGCTCCTCTGTAGAAAGCTCTTGAAAACCAGCAGTTCGCAGTCGATTTTCTCGATCGGCCCTTTTCCCGGACGCTGCATCTCCAAGCATTCGTGATTTTTCAAGAGCGCACACAATGCGTTCCTGATCCAGTGTTTCAGCTGAAAGTAGATCTACGATCGGTGGCTCGTTCAAATCTATTGGCCTACGTACGAATCGTGCATTCAGAGGGTTTGCACCTGTTATTGATGCCCGCGTGAGAAGGCTTAGTAACAAAAGAAGCCTTTCATTGTTAGCGGGGTTAGGCTCTTTCCCTTGAAACCATTCGTAAACCGTTGGCCGTGTGACACGTAATATTTGTGCCAGTAGAGACTTGTTCAAAGAAAGCGAAGCAAGCAACTCTTTCATCTGATCAACAACAGATAGTGTCAATATTTCAAAACAGCGTGGGGCAGGCTCTGGAAGAGCCACTACTGAGGCCCTTCTAGTAGTAGAAGGGCGGCTATCTACAAAAGAGCTTGATCTGAAATAATGTAGAAAACTGTCGTAGCAGGCACCCAGCACGATAACACCTGCGCTTCCTAGCACCAATGGCCGCAGCACTTCCTGCCATATTTGATCGTTACTATCTTGCGTATAGTTGCCGAACTTAGCTGGGCTGCTCATATTGGGCTGTACGGCTTCGTAGTCTGCATGCGCAATGGTTGCCATTATTTCCACGCCTCAATTGCTTCCTCGGTAACAACATTGTTATGGAATGTCTCTATCAAGTGATCGTGCATTCCATATGCCCTCTCAATAACTTGTGCTGCTTCAGGCTCGAAGCTTCCTTCGATATAGTGATCCATATCGATTAAGGTGATTAGCTCACCCGGTGCCGAGCGTCGGGTATGCTTCGGAGCCCCGCTGACTAGATCGGGTGGTAAGGAAAATCCTTGGTTGTTCTGAACAACACGGAGCACCATTGTGCCCATCTCTTCTCCTACAGTTGTTGCACCAACGCTTTCAACATGTAAACGATGGGTCCCCATTACGAAAACATCGTCCTCAGCTCCGTGAAAGCCAGGTCGAAGGTAATAACGGTAATCTTCGCCTTCATTTGGCTTCACGACGTCAATGTAGCGAAGTCCAACGCGTTCTACGACGCCATATTTGTCGTGTTCCGTTAGAGCCAGCACTGTCTCGACTACGTGGAGTAACTTCTCAGCGAAGTCTTCGAAAGTAGTATAAGAGGTGGTCTGTAAAACAACACTATCCTCTGTGACGAGTACGCTCCACGTTTCGTTTTTGTTTCGATATTCCCAGCGCTGCTCGTCCACAACTTCAGGTGCACCACCGTGTGAACTGAACATCACGCGTTGCACTTTTCCGGAACGCTCGACTGGAAAATCGTGACGGCGGAAATTTTCCTGGATCGCGGGCGTAAAAGTCGTCAGTTGTCGAATAGGGCTAAACTTGACTTGGCCCAAAACCAGAACCAATGGCTGTTTGGATAGGGGCACAGACCTGCATTTACGTTTCATAAGCTAATCCTGCGCGTTTTCTTACATAGTATCTTACATTTCAGCCAACACTTTAGTTTACACGATAATATTTGTTGAAATAGTTTGCAAGATGTGTGACCAAGTTCCGAACATCGCACAAGCGAGGGTCTATACAACGATTTATGCACAACAGGAAAGTGTAGGGTATTGAGTCACGTGATTCAGTTGCGAAATGTTATCGAATCGCAATAGATTTATGCAGAATGTCGAGTGCGAATCGCCTCTACCGTAAGATTGGCGACCGATTATAGTCAAAATATTGACTATGTCGTGGGTAGTCGAAAGCTCCCAGAGAAAGATGTACCAGGCTATCGTCTCGTATGATTTTTGCGCAAACAGCAAGCAATCGTATGTCCGCTTCAAGCTGACGATTGCTGCCAGTCGGAAATCTGTCTTATCACGTTCAGAATAGATCAGTTATCGTAATTCTTACCCGCTTTTTTCAGCACATGCTTGATCTCTTGCTCAGTGACATCCTGGTAGATGGTAGTAGTCGCAGCCGATCTGTGTCCCAAGACCTTCTGGACGGTTTTCAAATGCTCTCCTTGATCATGAAGTAAGTTCGTTGCCAGTGTTCGACGCCCGGAGTGACTGCTGGCGCGATCGATGCCGGACCATTCACGTAACATTGTCGCCATATGATCCTGCAGTGTATTCGGACTGTAGAATCCAGATTTCTGGGACAATAACAGCGGATCGTTGGGTTTCAGGGGCTTCTTGAGCGCCATACGCTCATCCAGATACCGCGAAATCGCCTCCAACAGGGCAGAATCCGCCAGTGGCAGCTCGCGTGTCTGTCCACCGGATTTCTTGATTTCCGGATAGTAGTCGGATGCTTCCAGCTTTTTCTTCCGCCTGGCATCTTTGGCGATCTGCTTGACCAGGCGATCAAATTCAGCCACGGTAAAACGCACACTGGTGCGCTCATTGGTTTTGTTACCGATGGCTGCCATCGCGCGAGCGCCTTTGGTGAAACTCTTGGGCAGTACCAGGACGTCTTTGATCTTGTAACCACACGCGAATTCATCGCTCAGGGCCGCGAGCTCGCGAATGCGCAACAACGCCATCTCCTGGGCACGCAGCCCAAGCTTGAAGCTGATCTGTATAATCAGCGCATTCTTGGCAGGGTAGCGATGGTTCTCGATCTCGTCGAGCACCGCGCCAAGCTCCTCATTGGACAATACTTTGGCTTGACCGTTCTTGGCCATCTATCGGATACCAGTCTGGGGTGGATACCAACCAGTATAGTCATCGCAGGGGATATGTCTATTAAATCCGTACTAATAGTATTTTAACGGAATATTTCGATTGCCCAATTCTGCACTGAAGCAATCAGGCACTATTGGTAAGGAAAAAACTCCCAGTAGAGCTGGTAAGGCTAATTCTGTATTTTTAGTATAGTGGCTGCATGTGTGCTGTGTGGCCGGGTCGTCTATTGCCAATGGTACGGCTTAAGAATGGGTTTTTTACGAGTTGATATTCCTTCGGGTAGTTGAAAATCCAATAGAATCGATTTACGGATCGGTTTGCGTGACCAGTGGCTGAGATCGATGAGTTCACGGCTAGTGTGACGATCTGTTTTCGTTTTTAAAAATGGAGGCACCACGCCCAAAAGCATATTGGGATGGCGCTGACGAATCGTTGAGAGTATCGGGGCGCAGTCGCTATCATTACTGAACAGTACTTGTTGGTCGCAGAGTCTGTCGGTTGCATCGCTTAACATGTGTAGAGCGATATTCACATCCGTTTGCTTCTCTTCAGGTCGCAATACCTTGTACTTTTTACTGAAATAAACAGGCTTTGTGTCGCCGAAGTGGCTTCCAGACGCAATGAAATATTTACCCTCGATAATTTGAATTGTTGGACAGTAAGCGACAAGTGCTCGAATATAAGTATGTTGAGCCTTGGAGGAGTCGTGGCCTCTAGGAGATAGTCCTGTTTTAATCGGCGCGGTGAAATACTTGATTTCCACGAGCTTAGTTTGGGGATCTTGTTCTTTACAAAGAGTGCGTACGAGTGCCTCTACGTCAAGCCATCGGCAATGCGCACTTGTTTCAAGCAACCGAAGTAAAGGTTAAAACCGTCAATGTAGGCGATGGTACGCAAAGAGTGAAATTTTCCATGCTCCAGAAATGACAAAACCGCCCAAAGGGCGGCGTTATCTCCCCTGAGTCCATTGTTGCCAACTTCGTTCAAGGGGCGATTCTTCATAAGAATATATCCAAACACTATTGACTTCAAGTGTAGGCGCTATTGGGGGGCGATAGAGGATTCGGAAATTATCGTACGCTAAGTCAACCCAGCTTGACCCAACCCGCTGTGGCAGGACATTACTGGCCGTCAGTGGAACGTGCAATGCGGTGTCGGTCGGTGCTCACCTGCTGCTCATTGAAGCCGCTGCTGCTCGGGCCATGCCATCATTGCCGTTTTGATCATTACCTTCAGAGTTCTGCGCCCCACACCGTCACGAGCAAGCACCGACATCCCTTGTATTACCGCAATCGCAAAGGTCGCCAAAGCAGAGGTGTTGGTGTCGGTTGGCAAGACACCGTTCTGAACGTCGCGCTTTATTCGTGAACACACTATTTTCATAATGTCACGTCGCACAGCAGTAACCGCCGCCTGAACATCGGCCGAGTCTTTTGAGCCGCTAGCCGTTGCACTGGCCAGTAGGCAACCGGGCGGAGTTGTCTTGCCGGTGAACGCATCGGCTGCCGCCATGAGCATCCCATGAACGGCGTCATAGGCGGTATCAGCCTCATCTAGGACACGCTTGAGGTCCTCGGATGAGCCTGCGTACAGCCGCATCGCCTCGAGAAACAGTCGCTTCTTATCGCCAAAGGCGGTGTAGACACTTGGGGCAGTGATACCCATCGCCGCCGTCAACTCACTGATCGAAGTGGTCTCATAGCCATAGCGCCAGAAGGTCAACATGGCATTCTCGAGAGCGACGTCCCGATCGAACGACAGCGGCCTGCCCGTTTTGCGTGGTGTCGAAGTGTTCTGTTCTTTCATAGCGAGGATTATGAAATCTATTGACAGGGTCGCGCAAGGGTTATAGCCTGTTTCATAACGACCACTATGGAACAATGTGATGCCGCTTACCAATTTTCGCACGTTGGGCCGATCTGGCCTGGCGGTCAGCCCACTCTGTCTGGGCACCATGACATTTGGCCCTGGGGAGTGGAAATCGACTGACGCAGCAGCTCGTAATGTTTTCGATGCCTATCGCGAGAAAGGCGGTAATTTTGTCGATACAGCTGACATTTACTCCGATGGAGTGAGTGAGGAGCTAGTGGGAAAATTCATCAATGACACGGCATCACGCGATGAAATCGTTCTCGCAACCAAATTCGGTTTTAACGCGTCACCCGGCAATCCGCACGCCGGTGGCAACGGGGCAAAGAATATTCACCGAGCGCTTGAAGGCTCTCTGAGACGTCTGGGCACCGACTACATTGATCTGTACTGGATGCATGTGTGGGACAGCGTCACTCCAGTCGAAGAGATCTGCCAAACACTTGGCGATCTTGTACGTGCTGGGAAGATCCGCTACTTCGCATTCTCCGACATGCCAGCATGGGTTGCCATGAAGGCAGCCACGATCGCCACCGAGAGACGCTTGCCAGGGCCGGTAGCCATGCAGGTTGAGTATTCCCTTGTTGCACGTGACGTTGAGCGTGAGCATGTGCCAGTAGCGATTGAGGCTGGCATGGGTATCGTGCCCTGGAGTCCTCTTGCTGGCGGCTTCCTCACTGGCAAGTATCAACGCGAGGACACGAGCAACACGGGGCGCCTAAGCGGAGATAACCCGTTTGGAGACAGCAAGTTTACCGATCGCAATTGGGAACTGTTGGATGTGTTGCGCAAGGTCGCCGAAGAACAAGAGCGATCCCCTGCGCAGGTAGCACTCGCGTGGGTATCGGCGCGTTCTGGCGTGGCCTCAACACTCGTCGGTGCGACCAGCGTCGAGCAATTGCAAAACAACATTGACGCTTTGGATCTGACCCTGACAACCGAGCAAACAGCAGCGCTTGATGAGGCTGGTGCGAACGTGCCTGGGTTCACTGACATGCTCGCAAGTACTCCCGTCCGCCGAATGATCTTCGGCGGTGACTACGTGAAGGCTTGGAGCGAAATAAAGTGATGAAACGCTGGATACTGAAGCACGACGTTACCGATATCGATGGTCTCGCTCTTGAGGAGACCGCGATTCCCGAACCCGGTCCGAATCAAGTTCGGATACGAGTCGAGGCGATTTCACTGAACGCTCGCGATCTCATGGTCATCGCTGGGCCGTTCGGTCGCATGCCCGGCGAGGACATTGTGCCCGCATCTGATATGGCAGGCATCGTTGATGCCATAGGAACGGGCGTCACGGACTGGACGGTCGGTGATCGAGTCGTGAATCTGCACTTCAAGGGCTGGCACACAGGTGCGCCACCAGCAGACGCAGGGATGGGACTGGGTGCGCTCAATGAGAATGGTGTGTTGAGCGAATATGTCGTGCTGGACGCTGCTCGTATCGCGCGAACACCGACATCGCTAACGGCGACCGAAGCTGCCTGCCTACCGTGCGCGGCGGTTACCGCCTGGAATGCGCTATTCGGCGATCACCCGGTGGCCGCGAAACAACGCGTCATGATTACCGGTAGCGGAGGCGTCGCGTTGTTCGCGATGCAGCTGGCTTTAGCGGCCGAGGCCTCGGTAAGCGCGATTTCTGGAAGCGCTTCCAGCAGACGACATCTATCAGCCTTGGGAGTAGAGCCTGTGATCGACCGCATTGCTTCTCCCGACTGGGGGCAGGCTGTATTCGATGCAACCGGCGGAATCGACAAGGTTATCGACACGATCGGCATAGGCACGGCAAATCAATCGTTGACCGCGCTCAAGTACGGCGGCGAAGTCGCAACGGTAGGTCTGATGGATATGGACGGTCCCCCTATAGGCTTTTCGCTCTTTGGTAAGTCTTTGCGCGGAATCATGGTCGGCAGCGGTGCCATGTATGAAGACCTGTCTTCCTTTATCGACAAGCACAGTCTCAAGCCGATCATTGGCGAACGATTCGAACTGGAGCATGCACAAGAAGCACTGCGGACCCTGGCAACTTCCAGCACATTCGGCAAGATCGTAGTCGAGCCTTGATCAAGCAACAGGGAGCTCTACTGATGGCGACGATAGTGACGAGCACAGTCTCCACTGCTACACAGGTGGAAACAAAGATGAGCGCAACGCAGCTTGACGCACTGATGACCGGCAACTCGATTTACCTCGAAGAGCCGAACGGCGGCGGCGAGATCGTGCTCTGGTATAGCGCTGACGGTACCGCCATGGCGCGACTGCCTTCTTCCTCGATGCTTGACGGAACGTGGTCCATCAAGGGCGATGCCTCTTGCATCGTGTGGAGCTACAGCCCGAAAGACAGTTGTTCCGTCTTAGTCAAGCGCGATGGTCAGATGCTCTTGCTCGAGGTCGGTACTAACAGGCTTCTAGGTACGGTAAAGCGCATCGTGCCAGGCAACTCGGAAGAGTTGTGAGTACGAACTCTATAGATCTGCTTTCTAAATCACAACAGCTCGAGGCCGAACCGCAACCGATTGCTGCGACGATTTCTGATTTCCCGAACGGCAGCGACCCTGACATCGAATTCGTCGCCAATCCTAACGACCTGGATCAGCACCTCGTGATCTACGTCGCCAAACCTGATTCCACCACGTTCGATCCACTCCGATTCTTTGATCACTGTACTGCCAGCCACGACACTGTTTCAGCAGATCTATCGGCCCAACGCGCCGCTACCAGGAAAAAGCTATGAAAATGACCCGCCGTCAGTTTATCCGCAACGCCGCCGTTGCGTCTGGGACGATCGTGTTCGGTGATGGACTCATTGGAGCGAGCATCAATCCCGCCGAAGCCGCCACGCGGCGCTATGACTACATCATCTGTGGAGGTGGCACAGCCGGATGCATACTCGCAAACCGCCTCACCGAAGACGGCTCCACAGTCTTGCTGATCGAGGCTGGTGGTCCAGACAACTCCGAAGCGATTTCGACGCCCGCCCGCCTCTTCGAGCTCTGGAACTCCGAATTCGACTGGGCGTACTTAACCGACCCCCAAGAAGGCTGCAATGACCGCCAGATTTTCTGGCCACGCGGTCGAGTCGTCGGTGGGTCTTCGTCGATCAACGGCATGGTTCACAAACGAGGAAATGCCGCCGATTATGACGCATGGGCTGCAGCTGGAAACACTGGTTGGGACTACGACAGCGTCCTGCCATACTTCAAAAAATCCGAGACTTTCTCACGCGGTGCAGATCAGTTTCACGGCGGCGACGGCCCCCTGCAGGTCACTGCCGACTACCAACCCCATCCCGTTACCGCCACTATGGTCGACGCGGCTATCGAAGCCGGCTACGAGTTCAATGCTGACAACAATGGCGCCACTATCGAAGGCGTCAGCTACGCGCACCTCAATATCAAGAACGGCCTTCGTCACTCAGCCGCCGTCGCCTATCTCCAGCCTGCACTCGAGCGCCGGAACCTGACGCTCATAACGAACGCCCGAGTCGAGAAGCTGATCTTGAACCGCAACAAGGCCAAAGGCATCGTGTACAACCAATTTGGTCACACTGAGCAAATCCGTGCCCGACGTGAAGTCATCCTGGCCGGGGGTACTATCGAGTCTCCCCGCGTGCTCATGCTCTCAGGCATCGGTCATCGCCGAGAGCTCCGCAAGCACGGCATCAGAGTCAAAAAACACCTTCCTGGTGTCGGCCAGAATCTTCACGAACACACGGCCGTTCCAGTCATCTTCGAAGGCTCTGAACCACTTCCGCCACCATCGGATCCATCACTTCAGCCCTTTCACGCCCAGGTGTACACACGCTCCGAGCCCAACCTTGCAGATCCTGATCTCCAACTGCTGTTCCTTCACGTCCCCGGTTACTCACCTGGCCAAGACCCCGTCACGCCAAACGGGTACACGCTTATCTCAGCGGACTACAACCCCACCAGCCGAGGGCAGATCAAGCTCACCGGTCGTGAGCCTACCGATCCGCTCTCGCTCGATCCGAACTACCTCGGCACCAACGAAGACGTTCGGACCCTCGTCACTGGCATCCGCCGAAGCCGCGAAATCGCAGCTCAACCGGCTTTAGCTGCCATCACCGCTCGTGAGATCTACCCCGGCGCTGATGTGCAGAGCGACGAAGAGCTCGCCGAATACGCCCGGAACACTCTTGTCGCTTACCACCACCAAGTCGGCACCTGCAAGATGGGCAACGACCGACAAGCTGTCGTCGATGACAAACTGCGCGTTCACGGTATTCGTCGCCTTCGCGTTGTGGATGCCTCCATCATCCCCACCGTGCCTACGGCCAACACCAACGCACCCGTAGTCATGATCGCCGAGCGCGCCGCTGACCTCATCAAGAGCGCTTGGTAAACGGCCACAAGGGCGGTGGGTTTGAATGGAGGGCCGAGGTGAATAATGCCTTTACGCAACGTTCTTAGATCGTTTTACGATTTCCATGACCGTATTCTTGCTGATACCCAGATCACGGGCGATCCAGCGATAGCTTCGGCCTGCTTCTACGAGTGTTATCACTTTTGGCGCAAGCCTATCCGACTTGGGGCGTTGACCCTGTTGACGCCCCAACTTCCTGCCACGTGCCTTTGCTGCTGCCAGACCGGATTTCACTCGTTCGCTGATCAAATCACGTTCGAACTCGGCAATGCCGGATAGGAACGTGGCCATCATTCGACCATGTGGCGTTGACAGATCGAACGTCATGCCACTAATGGCAATCACGGAAACCTTCCAACTCTCAAGCTCGCGCAGCGTGCTGAGAAGATCGATGGTCGATCGACCCCATCGGGAGAGTTCTGTGACCAAGACCGAATCGATTTCCCTGGACTGGGCGAGCGCCATGATCTCTTTGCGCTCCGCGCGATCCAACTTCGTGCCAGATCCGGTTTCCTTGAACACTTTCACCACCGAGTATCCACCGCGCTTTGCAAAAGCACGCAAATCTCTAGCTTGCCTTTCACACGACTGATCGGCGGTAGAAACTCGACAATAAATGGCTGCTCGCTGTCCCAATTGAACCTATCCAGAAAAATGGCCCGCAAAGCCTTGTTTTTACTAGCCTCATTGTTGTCCAAATTAGACTTTAGATCAACTGGGACAGTCTTTCATGCCAAGACGCTCAATGCTGACGGCAGCCGACCGGGAAAACCTGCTGTCACTGCCACAATCCGATGACGAGCTGATCCGTCACTACACGTTCTCGGAAACTGACCGAGCACTCATCCGGCTACGTCGAGGTGATGCTAATCGATTGGGTTTTGCAGTCCAACTTTGCTTACTTCGATTTCCAGGTCACGCGATGGCCGCCGATCGAGAAGTACCGGACATGCTCATTCATTGGGTCGCCAAGGAGCTCTGGCTGGATACCTCCGTGTGGGAAGATTACGGCGAACGTGCGGAAACCCGCCGCGAGCATCTGCTGACGCTACGCGCCTATCTTGAATTGGCAGCGTTCACGAGGGCAGAGTTTCGACGCTTGGTGCGCGAATTGACCGACACGGCGCTGCAGATCGACAAGGGCATCGTGCTCGCCACACGCGCTGTCGAGATCATGCGACAACGCCAGGTTGTCATTCCACCGATCATGGTCATTGATCGCGCCTGCTCGCAGGCACTGGCTCTCGCCAACCGGCGGCTCTATCGGCAGTTGATCGATCAAACAACCGAGACACATCGCCTGCGACTCGACGAACTGCTGGATATCAAACCGGGAACGGGGCTAACGTGGCTTGTGTGGTTGCGTCAATCACCGCTGAAGCCGAACTCACGCTACATGCTGGAACACATCGCCAGACTTCGATGCTTCCAGGGATTGGAGCTGCCCGAAGGAATCGGACGGGACATCCATCAGAATCGATTATTGAAAATAGCGCGTGAAGGTGCGCAGATGTCACCGCAGGACTTACGCCGATTCGAGGCTGACCGACGCCATGCCACACTGGTTGCCGTTGTGCTGGAGGCCTCGGCAACCGTTACTGATGAAATCATCGACCTCCATGATCGAATCATGACAAAGCTGTTCGCGACTGCACGAAACAAGCACAAGCAGAAATTTCAAAGCGAAGGCAAGGCAATCAACGAAAAGGTGCGTTTGTACTCCGCCATTGGTCGGGCACTACTGCAAGCTAAGGATGCCGGAACAGATGCATTCGACGCCATTGAACAAGTCATTCCGTGGGACGACTTCATCAAAAGCGTCAACGATGCTAATCAACTGGCAAGACCTGGCTCGTTTGATCACCTTCACTTGGTCGATGGCCAGTTCCCAACTCTACGTCGCTATACGCCTCAGTTTCTTAGTGTACTAACCTTTGAAGCTGCTAGAGCTGCGCAACCCGTTCTGGACGCAGTCAACACACTGCGTGCAATGAATGCTGGTAATACGCGTACGGTACCTACAACCGCGCCAACAACTCATGTTAAACCACGCTGGCGACCCTTGGTATTCAAGGATGGTGTAGTTGATCGCCGGTATTATGAAATCTGTACGTTGTCAGAGCTTAAGAACTCGCTACGCTCAGGGGATATCTGGGTCAAAGGCTCGCGGCAGTTTCGTAACTTCGATGACTACTTGATTAGCAAAACTGCCTTCGCGGAACTGTCCCGCGACAAGGCGCTACCGGTCGCTATCCACACTGATGGCGAACACTATCTTGGCGAAAGACTGGCCGAGCTGGAAAAGCAGTTAGCTCTGGTCAGTCAACTGGCTAAGGACAATGAGCTTCCCGATGCTGTCGTCAATGAAACAGGACTGAAACTGACGCCGCACAGCACAACAGTTCCTGACGAAGCTCAGCGGCTAATCGATCAAATCTCCCAGCAAATGCCGCGAGTCAAGATTACCGAGCTATTGATGGACGTCGATGATTGGACAGGATTCACACGTCACTTCGTGAACCTCAAATCAGGTGATCCGACAAAAGAGCGAACACTGCTGCTGTCAGCGATCCTGGCCGATGCGATTAATCTGGGATTGACCAAGATGGCCGAGTCCTCTCCAGGCACGACCTACTCAAAGCTCTCGTGGCTACAAGCGTGGCACATCCGCGATGAAACTTACTCCAGCGCTCTGGCTGAGTTGGTCAATACGCAGCTGGCCAATCCCTTTGCCGAACACTGGGGCGACGGTACAACGTCATCGTCTGATGGGCAGCGTTTTCGCACTGGTAGTCACGGTGAAAACACCGGTCATGTCAATCCGAAGTACGGCAGTGAACCGGGTAGACAGTTCTACACACATATCTCTGACCAGTACGCACCGTTCAGCACGAAGGTGATCAACGTGGGGATTCGCGATTCCACGTATGTACTGGATGGATTGCTTTATCACGAGTCGGATCTACGCATCGAGGAGCACTACACAGACACTGCGGGTTTCACCGACCATGTATTCGCATTGATGCACCTGATTGGTTTTCGATTCGCACCGCGTATTCGTGATCTGAAAGATACACGGCTGTACGTACCCGGCGCACGCACTGATTATCCTGAGCTACGGGCGATGATTGGTGGCACTATCAACGTTAAGCACATACTAACTCACTGGGATGAAATCCTGCGCCTGGCCACGTCGATCAAACAAGGTTCGGTTACTGCATCACTGATGGTACGCAAACTCAGCAGCTACCCGAGACAGAATGGATTGGCAGTCGCACTGCGTGAGCTCGGTCGGATCGAGCGGACTCTGTTCATCCTCGATTGGCTGCAGAATGTCGATCTGAGACGACGCGTGCAGGCAGGGCTTAACAAGGGAGAGGCACGCAATGCACTTGCCAGAGCAGTATTCTTCAATCGTCTGGGTGAGATCCGCGACCGCAGCTTCGAACAGCAGCGTTACCGGGCCAGTGGCCTGAACCTGGTGACGGCTGCGATCGTGCTGTGGAATACCGTCTACCTTGAACGTGCGGTCAGTTCAATGGGGGCCGCTGCAGACGACGATCTGCTGCAATACCTCTCTCCACTGGGTTGGGAACACATCAACCTGACCGGTGACTATGTCTGGGAGCAGAATCGAAAGATCAAACTGGGCCAGTTTCGCAACCTACGGCCGTTTGGAGGGGCTTAGCGTACGATAATTTCCGAATCCTGTATCGCCCCCTATTGGATTTCCACTTTCTCGGTCGCCAAATGCAAATCTGTAGATATTTTGCACAAAAATACGTGAATATTTCATAAAATCAATAACATAAAGAATATAGACGTGCAAATTACATACTCATTGAGAAACGCGTTCAAATATGAGTGCTGGCAGTTGGCTGAAATCCCACTGACTGAGTGATCATTGTTGAAATCATCCATGATTATGATCGGCACGTCTGGGCTTTTACCTCACAAACACGTTCATGCCAGTAGGCGAGAGTCTCCCCCGCGGTTGCTCTGAAACCTTATGTCTCAACCATGCCACTTGTGCGCGATTGCCAATGATTAGCGAGTGCTGCCAATTCGTTCTTGGCTTTAGATACGATCGTGACCAGGGTGATATCGGGTGTGCCGGTTCGACGCATCACGAAATGTATAAATTTTTGCGTTTGCGAATGCTGAAGCGTTTTGTGTCATAAATTCCAAGAAAAATGAGTGCGGCGCAGGCCGCCTCCGGTACTTGGATACTGCTATAGAAGCAGCGAAGCGGTTCTGGGCGGGATCGCCTACGGCCGGAATTTTATGCAACAGCAGGATGAACGAACGTCACCTTCGCTGGCAACTTCGTTCCTTTCCTATCTGCTGATACGATGCTCGTACACATTGGGTGCTTGCCAAACAATGTCCGAGTCCAGGAACATTTGAATTACCGGTGTAAGGGCAAGTTGTTGCGTTTTCACGCATAGTAGGATGGCATCACGAATACCGACGAACGGCATAAACTTAAAATCAACGAATGAATACATATTGCTGCACCATCAAGAAATATCTGGAATAGTTTTTTGGTAAAGACGACTGTTCTACTCGCACGTCATCCCCGTATTCCGTCTGCAGAAGCAGGAATTTCAACAAAACTACCGAATGACACATAATGGTTCACAGGCTGCGTTCAAACAGCGCGCTGATGCAAAACCTTGTAAATCCAGACATACTGAAGATGTCATCCTCCAAACGAATGTGAAGTGCCATGCCAGAGAACAAGATCAAGAATTTGGAAGAATTCGCCGTCGTGAGTGGCATATCACGACCAACTCTGTCGAAATTTTTTCGAGATCCAGAGAGCGTTCGCTCATCCACCCGAAAGCAGATTGAAGACACGCTTCAGGCTTACAACTACGAGCCAAATATTCAATCCGTCAGTCAGAATCGCCAGCTGAATCAAACAATAGCGATTGTCGTGCCTTATCTGGCGGATCCCTTCTTTGGCGAACTCGTTCGAATTATTAAGCAGCGAGTTCTCGCAGCAGGTTATGTGCCTGTGTTGTACAGCTCGGATGGTGAACGGGAGCTTGAAAACGACATCCTCGTCGTATTAAAGTCGTTAAAACCTGCAGGGGTATTGTTAGCACCCATCGGCCGCGCCTCCGAGCATGATCACATCGCCCATTTTTGCACTGGCATCCCGACGGTAATGTTTGACAGTTATATCGACGGCGTAGCCAGCGCGTTCGTCGGTTCAAACAATGTCCAATCTATTTCAATGTTGGTCGACTATCTCATACGATCAGGCGACGCTCCTTGTTTTTTCGAAATGCCACCGGTTAACCCAAACGCTGACAATCGTCGTGAGGCCTATGTACAAGCCATGAAAGATTTTGGCCATACGCCAATGATCGTGCAAGTGAACGGCAGTGGTTGGAATTTTGAGGACATCAGTTTTCGAGAGGGGCAGCGAATTTTTGAGGAACGTGGTCTTCCCTCAAACACGGTGCTTTGTAGTAATGACCGATTAGCCATCGGGCTACTCAGTGCGGCCTATCAAAAAGGCTTGCGCGTTGGTCGCGATGCTAACTCCACGTTGCGCATCGCCGGTCACGACGATCACCCCTTCGCGCGATATACCTGTCCATCGCTCACAACTGTTGCACAAGACTACGAGTCTATTGCCAGGCAAAGTGTTGATACGATTTTGGAGCTTCTAGGGCATGAAGGGGTCAGAGGAGCAGCTTCGCGGCAATACAACACGTTGTTCGAAGGTAAGCTGGTGATGCGCGCTTCCGCTTGAAATTCCTAAAATTGCAAATGTTTTGGTACGTTCGTGCCAACGGCAAGCCTGATTTCTTTGTAGCCGCGGATAAAGATTTGGAAACTTCATAACTTTCCAAAACAAAAATAATAATTGACGTTACATTTCAACTGTGTTTCCATTCGATAAAGAATGCTACACATTTTTTTACATGAAACTTTGCATTTCAATCCTGAGGAAATAAATATGCACCTGAAATCACCCCTGCTGTGGTCTGTCAATACGCTTTTACTCTGCGGTACTGTCGTTGCTCAAGCCGACAACCTTGTCATAGCCACCGTGAACAACGGCGACATGATTCGCATGCAAGGCCTGACCCAGGATTTTACTGATAAAACAGGCCACACCGTAGAGTGGGTAACGCTGGAAGAAAACGTATTGCGTCAACGTGTTACCACCGACATCACTACCAAAGGTGGTGCTTTTGATCTGATGACGATCGGCATGTACGAAACGCCAATTTGGGGAGCGGCTGGCTGGCTGGTCCCGCTTGACGATTTGAGTGATGACTACAACGTGGATGACATCCTGCCTGCTATGGCCGGTGGTCTTTCGCATGAAGGCACACTTTACGCAGCGCCATTCTACGGCGAGTCCTCAATGATTATGTACCGTACAGACTTGATGGAAGCTGCGGGACTGGAGATGCCTGAAGCGCCGACCTGGACGTTTATCGCCGAAGCGGCAAGCGCAATGACTGATCGCGATCAGGAAATCAATGGTATCTGCTTGCGAGGTAAGGCGGGCTGGGGTGAAGGTGGTGCATTTATCACAGCGATGTCTAATTCATTCGGCGCTCGATGGTTCGACGAAGATTGGAATGCACAGTTTGACTCACCTGAGTGGGCAGATACGGTGAATTTCTACATGGAGATGATGAACTCATCCGGCCCGGCCGGTTATGCAACCAACGGCTTCAACGAAAACCTGTCGTTGTTCCAGCAAGGCAAGTGTGGCATGTGGATTGATGCAACCGTCGCCGCCTCTTTTGTCACTAACGCAGACGACTCTACAGTGGCTGATCAAGTTGGATTCGCATTAGCACCGGACAACGGCCTCGGCAAGCGTTCGAACTGGCTATGGGCATGGGCGCTAGGTATCCCGGCTGGTACTCAAAAAGAAGCAGCGGCCAAGGAGTTTATTGAGTGGTCCACTTCAACGGACTACATTGAGCTGGTTGCCGAGAAAGAAGGTTGGGCGAACGTTCCTCCTGGCGCCCGTATTTCATTGTATGAGAACCCCAACTACAAAGAAATACCATTTGCAAAGATGACTCTGGATTCAATCCTTTCGGCCGATCCAACCAATCCGACTGTTAAACCTGTTCCTTACGTCGGTGTTCAGTTCGCCGCTATTCCTGAATTCGCCGGAATTGCTACTGAAGTGAGTCAGGAGTTCTCGGCTGCATATGCAGGACAGCAGACAGTTGAAGAAGCGCTGGAAAAAGCCCAGGCCATTACCAACGACGCCATGGAAGCTGCGGGCTACCGTTAGTCCGCTTCAGAGGGCGGCTGCTTATCCGCCGTCCTCTGCCTCAGCTGTATTGAAAACCTACACCTTCTGATTTTTTCTTTCACGACGTTGCGGCGTCAAGAAGAGGAGACGTGTCATCGCCACTCAGCACTCGCGATCAGCAGCTCGCTACATGATGGCACCCGCAGTCGTCCTGCTCTTGGGATGGATGCTGGTTCCTCTCATCATGACTCTCTATTTTTCGTTCAAGAAATATCTACCATTGCGTGGCGACACCATGGGTGGTGGTCTCGATTGGGTGGGGTTCGACAATTACTCGCGCTTCTTTAATTCAAGCGCTTTTTGGCCCAGCGTCCAGGCGACGCTGATCATAGTTGGCAGCGTGCTTGTGATCACGCTGGTGCTTGGTGTTCTGCTGGCATTATTACTGGATCAACCCATGTGGGGTCAGGGGGTCGTCCGTATCCTCGTGATTTCCCCGTTTTTCGTCATGCCGACGGTATCTGCCCTGGTGTGGAAGAACATGTTCATGGATCCGAACAACGGTGTTCTTAAATACGTTTATCAGTTCTTTGGTGCAGAGCCTGTGCAGTGGTTGACTGAAGCCAGCATGGAGTCACTCATCATGATGGTAAGCTGGCAGTGGTTGCCCTTTGCGACATTGATCCTGCTAACCGCCATTCAATCTCTCGATAGCGAGCAGCTGGAGGCCTCGGAAATTGATGGTGCGCCGGCGCTCAAACGATTCTGGTACATCATCCTTCCGCATCTGGGTCGTGCCATCACGATCGTGATTCTAATTCAGACGATTTTTCTGCTTGCCGTGTTTGCTGAGATTTTTGTGACCACGGGGGGGGCATTCGGCACCAAAACACTGACTTACCTGATCTTCCAGCGGGTACTGGAGAGCCAGAACATAGGCCTCGGGTCAGCTGGTGGGGTGTACGCCATCATCCTCGCCAATATCGTTGCGATCTTTCTGATGCGGATCGTTGGCAAGAACCTGGATAAGTGAGGAAATAGACTATGGCTCGCTCTGTCACTACCAAACGCAAGATGATCAATACAGCTGCTGCCTGGCTTATTGGTCTGCTGATTTTCTTTCCCATTCTCTGGACAATACTGACAAGCTTCAAAACAGAAGCTCAAGCCATCAGTAATCCGCCCGTGTTGTTCGGTTTCGATTGGACGCTGGAAAACTATGCCACTGTGATGGAGCGCTCCAACTATTCGCGCTTTCTCTGGAACTCCATTATCATCGCTGGCGGCTCCACGATTCTTGGTATTATCATCGCCATACCGGCAGCGTGGTCGATGGCCTTCGTACCATCAAATCGCACCAAGGATATTCTTCTGTGGATGCTGTCGACAAAAATGCTGCCAGCTGTCGGCGTATTATATCCAATCTACTTGCTGTTCATTCAGTTAGGTCTTCTCGATAGCCGTGCTGGATTGGTGATTGTGTTGATGCTAATCAACTTGCCTATTATCGTGTGGATGCTGTACACCTACTTTCGCGAGATTCCTTCAGAAATTCTTGAAGCCTCTCGCATGGATGGTGCATCGCTGAAATCCGAAATTCTGTATGTGCTAGCGCCAATGGCGGTGCCAGGCATCGCATCTACATTACTGTTGAATTTTATACTGGCCTGGAATGAAGCGTTCTGGACGCTCAACCTGACCGCCTCGAAAGCAGCACCCTTGACAGCCTTTATAGCCAGCTACTCAAGTCCCGAGGGGCTTTTCTTCGCAAAACTCAGTGCGGCCTCAACGATGGCCATTGCCCCGATCCTCATACTGGGTTGGTTCAGCCAGAAACAACTCGTCCGCGGTCTGACGTTCGGCGCAGTCAAATAGGTGACCTATGGGAAAAATTGTTCTTAATAAAGTACAAAAGAAATTCGATGACGTCGAGGTCATCCCTCCTCTCGATTTAACGATAGAGGACGGTGAGTTTACGGTGTTCGTCGGGCCATCAGGTTGTGGCAAATCAACGCTGCTAAGATTGATCGCTGGTTTGGAGGATGTCACTTCGGGTTCTATCCAAATCGATGGCAGGGAGTCTGCTGATGCGCCACCGTCGAAGCGTGGGCTATCAATGGTGTTTCAATCGTATGCGCTTTATCCGCATATGTCTGTGCGCAAGAACATCAGCTTTCCCTTGCGCATGGCCAAGATGGATTCAGCTGAGATTGAAAAGCGCGTGGACAACGCCGCAAAAGTTCTAAATCTTACGGATTACATTGACCGACGTCCTGGGCAGCTCTCCGGTGGACAGCGTCAGCGTGTTGCTATCGGTCGAGCGATCGTTCGTGAACCCGCCGCATTTTTGTTTGATGAACCGCTGTCTAATCTGGATGCAGCTCTGCGGGTGGGCATGCGTCTGGAAATATCGGGCTTGCACAAGCGGCTCGACACAACAATGGTTTACGTAACGCATGATCAGGTTGAGGCTATGACCATGGCGGATAAAATTGTCGTTTTACAGGCTGGAGTTATCGAGCAGGTAGGCTCACCTCTGGAACTCTATCACAGACCCCAAAATACCTTTGTTGCAGGTTTCATCGGGTCGCCGAAAATGAATCTTTTCAGTGGTGAAGTTGCAGAAGGCTATGGGGCGCACACCATCGGTGTTCGTCCAGAGCATTTTGCTGTTTCAGAATCTGGTGGCCAATGGTCTGGCGTGGTCGGTGTTTCTGAGCACCTGGGCTCCGATACCTTCTTTCACGTCCACGAAACCGGACTCAGCGACATGGTAACTGTGCGAGCTAGCGGTGACGTTGCTCTCAATCATGGCGACCGAATTAGCCTGACGCCAAGAGAAGAGCTCATTCACAAGTTCGATAATAAGGGGCTCAGGATTACGTGACGAATTAGTGGTCCAAGAGAGTTTTTCCCAAATCATAGAAAAAGAGAGATAAGTACATGGGAGACAAAATCGCTACCCAGGATTCCTTGAAATCTCTTTCACTCGATACAATTGATGATTTGCCAGAAGATATTGGTCAGCCCGGTTATTCACGGCAATCCTTGACCGCTGGAATCCTGCACTTCGGGATTGGTAATTTCCATCGCGCGCATCAGTGCATCTATCTCGATACATTGTTTAGTGCCGGACACGATCACGACTGGGCAGTTATTGGCGCTAGCGTGATGCCGGGTGATGCGCCAATACGTGGGCTTCTTGCCAAGCAAGACTGGCTCGGTTCGGTAACTGCTCAGTCGGCGGCAAGTCGGGATGCCCGCGTTACCGGCGTCATGATCGATTATTTACCACCAATGGATAGTAAGACGATCCTTGCCACACTGGAAAACCCGGCCATCAGGATAGTGTCAATGACAGTGACAGAAGGTGGATATTTTGTTGATGCTGAAAGTGGACTTTTCGACACGCAACATCCGGCGATACAAGCGGACGCCAGTAATTTCGACTCCCCCAAAACTGTATTTGGGCTGATTGCTCGTGCTTTAAAGAATCGCAAGAGTAATGGTAAGAAACCATTCACGGTGGTGTCTTGTGACAACTTGCCGCACAACGGTGACGTGACCCGACGTGCAGTGGTCGGTATGGCTGAGTTGGTTGATCCTGAGCTGGCCTCATGGATTAAAACTCATTCGAGCTTTCCTAACGGTATGGTTGATCGGATTGCTCCAGGAACCGGTGAATTTGAACGAAAGCAAGTGATTGAGAACCTTGGAATGGTGGATTCAGCACCCGTTTTTTGTGAGGATTACCTGCAGTGGGTTATAGAAGATAAATTTGTGGCTGGCCGACCACAACTGGAAAAAGTTGGTGTGCAATTTGTTGATAATGTAGCACCGTTCGAGACAATGAAAATTCGCATCCTTAATGGTGGACATGCGGTGATTGCGTATCCTGCTGGGCTTCTCGATATCGAAGTATCTGGTGATGCTATGAAACACCCCCTGATTCGCCAATTTCTCGATAAGGTCGAACGGACGGAAATTCTGCCCAATGTGCCACCGGTACCTGACACCGATCTCGACGCCTATTATGCAAAAATTGTCACCCGCTTTTCTAATCCTCACGTGGTCGATACGGTGCGACGTCTTTGCCATGATGGTTCAAACCGGCAACCGAAATTTATCATACCCAGTATTGTCGATCGCATTGAACAGGGCTTAAGTGTGGATGGCCTGGCTTTGGCCTCCGCTTTGTGGTGTCGCTATTGCTATGGAGAGAGCGAGAGCGGTGCCATAATAGAGTCCAACGATCCATCCTGGGATCAGTTGGTTTCGCGGTCACATGCAGCGCGAACGGATCCGGCAGCCTGGTTAGAAATGCGCGATGTTTATGGTGATCTGGCTCATGTCGATCTTTTCAAAAAGCCTTTTACAAAGGCGCTGAATTCACTGTGGGCGGATGGCACAGAGAAAGTACTGAGTGACTATCTGCGTGACTATCAAGTTGTCAGACATGTGTAGGTGAAAGAGTCACAGGCCACCATGGCTCATGAAGATTCGTCACGACGATGATGATGCAGTGGACTTTGCCGTACAAGCTCACCAAATCGTCCGACTGAGCAGATAAATCCAGGGGACTGCGTGGATTTTGCTGTACGCGCGGCGTCTGTCACGGTATCGCGTCCTGGTGCCAATTTACCTGGATTAGCCGATGCCGATAATCCAGACTCCCAACATGACTTTGGTAACGATATCATTCCATCGATGATTTGAAATCATCGTGTGTTCGCTTATCCGTTCCGTGATACCGACACGGGTGCACAAGCCTTCTGGCGTGATGTGGGCACTCTGGATGCGTACTGGGAGGCGCACATGGAGTTGGTATCGATTGAACCCCAGTTAGATCTTTATGATCAGCAGTGGCCGATTCTGACTCATCAGCCGCAACTGGCGCCGGCAAAGTTTGTGTTCAATGACGACGGACGACGTGGAGAGGCACATGATTCCATGGTCTCTGGTGGGTGTGTCATCTCCGGGGCGCGCGTGAACCGTTCAATGCTGTTCTCCAATGTTAAAGTCCATTCTTTTGCTCTCGTGACCGACTCGGTCTTGTTGCCTGGCGTTAAGGTGGGTCGCCATTGCTGCATCCAGAAGGCGATCATAGATCGAGGCTGTCACCTTCCAGAGAACACCGTGATCGGTGAGGATCATGCTCAGGACAAAGCGCGCGGTTTTAGGGTGACGGACAACGGTGTAGTACTGGTCACTCCGGATATGCTCGGACAGAACTTACACAGCATCCGTTAGCGACGACCTCAGCACCGTGCGTTGAACGTAAACGGTCATTCAACGCACGGCATTTTCTTACGGAGGCCCCAGCGTAATTAAGAACGATAGAGGTGTACGCCCGAATCGATAAACCCAAGAGAAATGACCATGACTGCAATTGATCAAGCCGTAATCCTGGCAATTTCCCAGGGAGATCACAATGATCCCTTTGCGGTGCTAGGACCACATGTCCAGAAAAACCATCAAGTGGTGCGCACCTTCCAGCCTCAGGCGCAGGCCGTGGATATCGTTGATCAGGACGATGCGCTATTGGTGAGCATGACATCGGTACATGCTGGTTTGTTTGAGGCGACGATGCCAGTGCAGGCGAACTACCGGCTGCGATTGTTCAAAGGTGAAAGTGCGCACACCATTGATGATCCGTATCGCTTTTCCTCCCCGTTGGGTGAGATTGATCGTTACTTGATGGGGGAGGGTACCCATCTGAGGATTTATGACAAGTTGGGCGCCCGATGTATCGAGTGCGAAGACATCTGCGGTGTTCACTTTGCTGTGTGGGCCCCCAACGCACAACGCGTCAGTGTTGTCGGACCGTTCAACGAGTGGGACGGGCGTCGACATGTTATGCGAGTCCATCCTGCAAATGGTGTCTGGGACATTTTTCTACCGGGGTTGGCTTCCGGAGAATTGTACAAATTCGAAATCAAGGGGAGCGATGGTACTGTGTTGCCACTCAAGGCTGATCCTTTTGGGCGCCGCTGCGAGTCGCCGCCGGGTAACGCCTCGAGGGCATCGGTGTGATTCTCGATTGGGTTCCAGCGCACTTTCCGCGTGATAGCCATGGCCTCAGTGAATTCGACGGCACGCATTTGTACGAGCACGCGGATCCGCGCCAGGGGGCGCATAGCGATTGGGGTACGTTGATATTCAACTATGGGCGCCGTGAAGTGGTGAACTATCTGCTTGCCAATGCCTTGTTCTGGGTAGAGGAGTATCACATCGATGTGCTCCGGGTTGATGCCGTGGCATCCATGCTTTATCTGGATTATTCACGCGAGGCGGGCGAATGGATTCCGAACGAGCACGGTGGGAATGAAAATCTTGAAGTCGTGGCGTTTCTCAAGCAGATGAACACGGTTGTGCACGCCCATGGCGGAATGACCATGGCCGAAGAATCCACCGCATGGCCGCTGGTGTCCCGACCGGTATACCTGGGAGGCTTGGGTTTCACCTACAAGTGGAACATGGGCTGGATGCACGATACGCTGAGCTTTTTCAAGGAAGATCCGATACACCGGCGATTCCATCAGGATAAGATCACCTTCAGTCTCTTGTACGCGTTCACCGAGAACTTTGTCTTGCCCCTGTCTCACGACGAGGTGGTGCATGGCAAAGGGTCGATACTGGCACGTATGCCGGGTGATCACTGGCAGCAGTTTGCCAATATGCGGCTGTATTACTCGTTCATGTACGGGCATCCCGGGAAGAAGTTGTTGTTTATGGGCGGGGAGTTCGGGCAACGTCGTGAGTGGAATAATAACGATGAGCTGGATTGGCACCTGCTGGATGATCCTCAGCATGCAGGTGTACAGCGATTGGTTCGCGATTTGAACCAACTTTACACGAGCACGCCGGCACTCTATGAACGCGACTGCAAAGCCTCGGGTTTCGAGTGGATTGATTGTACGGACAATCTAAATGGTGTCATTGCGTTCATCCGGCATGCAGAGACCGGTAAAGAGCTGGTTGTCGTTGTCTGCAATTTCACGCCAGTGGTTCAATATCAATACCGGATTGGGGTACCCATGCCCGGTCGCTACGTTGAGCGGCTCAACAGTGACAGCACTGCTTATGGAGGCAGCGGTGTGGGAAACCTGGGTGGCGTCGAGGCGGAGACTTACATCTCACACGGTCGTCCCTACTCTTTGAGCATGACCTTACCGCCGCTGTCGACCACGATATTACAGGTAGAGCCACAAACCCATCAGGCAAGTAATCGGATCTGACATTGTTGATTGCACTGGGTACTGGCCTGAGTAGCTCAGGCCATTTCACGCGTGAGGCCATCAAGAGCTTGCACCACGTGTGGGCACGATTTGCCGCTATTACAAATGCCATGTATGTGTCTCGCGTAAATGTTCTGGTAACAGAATTCATTCGACTAACATGTCGTGCGCAACGGGTTCAAGTCATACAGGCATGGCTGGTAGTATCATTGAGCAGCACATTTTTCAGGCAGCACAATATGCTATGCGGCGGCGCGGCACAGTTAAGCAGATAAGTTATGAATTACTATCCAGGAAAACCGTATCCATTAGGGGCCACCTTTGATGGAACCGGTACCAATTTTGCGATCTTCTCCGAAGTAGCGGATACCGTAGAACTGTGTCTGTTTGACAGTATGGAAAAGGAAATTCGGATTACGCTGACTGAAGTAGACGCCTACGTATGGCATATCTACTTGCCCGATGTATTGCCAGGACAACGCTATGGGTTCAGAGTGCATGGGCCCTATGAACCTGCGCAGGGTCATCGTTGCGATCCAACAAAATTATTGTTGGACCCTTATGCCAAAGCTATCGACGGGCAGAGCATAAGTGACGAATCTCTCTATTCGTATCACTTTCTTGAACCTGCAAAACCGAATAGCATGGACTCCGCTGCACATGCGATGAAGAGCGTGGTCATTAATCCATATTTTAATTGGGAACATGATCGTCCACCAGAGCGCGCCTATCATGAGACCATTATTTATGAAGCACATGTCAGAGGTCTGACGATGCAGCACCCTGATGTGCCTGAAGATCAGCGTGGAACCTACGTTGGTCTTTGCCATCCGGCGATTGTGCGGCATCTCGTTGATTTAGGTGTTACCGCCTTGGAGCTTATGCCAATTCATCAGTTCGTAGATGATTCGACATTACAGCAAAAGGGCTTGTCGAACTATTGGGGTTACAACACGATAGGATACTTTGCGCCGCACAATGGATACGCTTACTCCGCTTTACCAGGCCAGCAGGTGCAGGAGTTCAAGCATTTAGTCAAGACTATGCATAAGGCGGGCATCGAGGTGATTTTGGACGTGGTCTACAATCACACAGCCGAAGGCAACCACCTGGGACCCACATTGTGCTTCCGGGGTATCGACAACGCAGCTTATTACCGACTGGTTGATAACGATAAAGCTCACTACTACGACACCACGGGTACGGGTAACTCGCTACTAATGCGCCACTCCCATGTACTGCAGTTAATCATGGATTCATTGCGCTATTGGGTACTCGAGATGCACGTTGATGGCTTTCGCTTTGATCTCGCCTCAACACTTGCCAGGCAATTTCACGAAGTTGACAAACTATCTGCCTTCTTCCATTTAATGCAACAAGATCCGGTTGTCAGTCAGGTCAAGCTTATTGCCGAACCCTGGGATATCGGTGACGGTGGCTACCAAGTGGGAGGGTTTCCGCCATTGTGGACAGAGTGGAATGGGAAATACCGGGATACGGTACGTGATTACTGGCGTGGTGAACCCGCTACCTTGGCCGAATTTGCCAGTCGTCTCGTTGGCTCTTCGGATTTGTACGAGCACAGTGGTCGAAAACCCATAGCCTCGATCAATTTTATAACCGCACATGATGGGTTCACATTGGCGGATCTCGTATCCTATAACAAAAAGCACAACGAGAAAAATCTGGAAGGCGGCAGAGATGGTGAGCACCACAATCGTTCCTGGAACTGTGGCGTTGAAGGGCCGACCGACGACACACGTATTCTCAAGATACGTCGGCAACAGCAACGGAACCTGTTAGCCACTCTGCTGCTCTCACAAGGCGTTCCCATGATAAGTCACGGGGACGAGTTTGGTCGGACGCAGCTTGGCAACAATAACACCTACTGCCAGGATAATGAGCTGGCCTGGATGGACTGGGCGCAAGAGCGCCCGTCTCAAGAGTTACTCTCATTCATACGCAAATTGATTGCATTGCGACACAGCCATCCTGTTCTGCGACGCCGTCGTTTTTTCTCAGGAGACGCCAGTCACGGAGGTGAATCGGACTTGGGGGACATTGCCTGGTACAACATCGACGGTAAGAGAATGCAATCGAAGAATTGGCAAAGTGGCCATGCGCGTTCGTTCACGGTATTTCTGAACGGCGATGCAATTGAAGAGCCGGACGTACTGGGTCAGCCCGTAATCGACGATAGTTTTCTGATGATATTCAATGCGTGGCATAAGAACTTACAGGCAACTGTTCCATTGGAGCTGGAAGGACAATGGGTGTGTGAGCTAAATACAGCGATTGACTCTTCGCTCGACGGCAGCTCATCTAGCGATCGCAACTCTGATACGTTTATTCAAGCTGGCACGTTGTTGGTGGAGGGGCGCTCACTGCTTGTGTTGCGTCGAGAGAGCAAGCACACAACACCGCTGGTCGTAATGTAGTAAATGGCTTCGGCAGAAGATTAGCAGCCTCATCGAAGGGAAGAACATGGTGCCATCGGGGGGCACCGACCAGATTGGTATTGGATAGGCCGCCACTGCTACCAACCGCCTGCTTTGAATACCATCGTGAGAATGATTGTCAGCATGGGTGGATTCATCGGTCTAAAGGGTCATGGTGAGCCTTGACCTCAGACGATATGGATCGGACTTCAACAAACTCGTGATTTTGTCATGGCTCTGGAAGCAAACGAATTCGTTTGTGCTCCGAAATTTATGTATAACGATGTGGTCCGGAACGACGGGGTATCCTTGGAGACAGAGTAGTGAACTAAATTGAGATGATTTACCAATGCCAGCATTTAAACTAGAAACACCTCGACTCTATCTACGACCCCTATCACTGGAGGATTCATCGTCCGTTCAACGATACTTTGATAACTGGAAGATTATCAAATATATTGGTGCAGAT